>Ga0123340_1002419_pt1 | contig 16833 bp, 12 predicted proteins | sample SirMexnodulemix_FD_89961 | JGI IMG/M metagenome (GOLD analysis project Ga0123340, IMG submission 89961) | Root nodule microbial communities of legume samples collected from Mexico - Siratro Mexico nodule mix | ecosystem: Host-associated > Plants > Roots > Nodule | place: Mexico: Nepantla... | reverse complement strand
TATATATATATATATATATATACTGGTGGACTAATTTTTCACAACTTGATAGACTAAAAACAAACCAAAATGACCCATTTTAACATTATAAATCTGCATTAAAAAAAAAAAGTACTTGATAAATAAAGAAGTTCTTTAAAGTGACTTTTCTGTTTAAAGTTTAACATACTGAACAATCTATGACTAAATAATTCATTAAACTTATTATAGTGAGGGAGGTATTAATAGCTTCCATTTTAAAGGACTGAAAATTCGTTTCCAAGTTATTTAAAAGTTAAGGAAGTTTAACAGTTTTCCCTCAAATTCCTTTCACGCAACACGCAATGATGTCTGAGCAGATTAAGAGTGATGAGGTTATATGAAGAGACATCCACTTTTCAGAAGATATAATAACCAAGAAGAGTGTAGAGAAAACCAAACGACGCTTTTGTTGTTCTACATAATACATTTTATGCCGAAATATATCTCTCAGATTTTTCCTCTAGCAGTTATCAGAGCAGTTAAAATTCCAAAGGGTATCAGTTTTCATCGTGCAAGCTTCTCGTGATTATTTTTTTGTCAAGGAAGCTGAACTCACAAGGAATGATGGAAGGTGATACTTCAAGTAAGAAGGTGCATGGTGATTATGGTTTCACTAACTTGATTCTTTCTTGGTCCATTGAAGACATTCTAAATGAAGATCTTTACAGGAACAAGGTTAGTAGTGTCACTGTTCCTGCATTCTATCTCATGTTCACAGTCATTTTTTTCTTGTTGTAGATTCATCTTATGTCAAGTATTTTAATGCTTATTTTGGCATACGCTCATGACATGTTCTTCTTTTTGGTTGGTGTGACTTTTTCACTTGATCAAAAAAGTGTCTTTGCATGGCTATATATATATTGCACATTTTTCTCTACAAGTTATGCATGGCTTGATTTTAGTTGTCCTTTGGTTTTCAGATCGAGAAGATTCAACTATCGTTTCAGAACATTGATCATTATCGTGAATCTTATACCTATCCTTTCTTAGAAGAAACTCGTGCACAGTTGTGCTCAAGCATGGAGATAATACACCAAGCACCTTGTGCAGAGGTGATTGGTCTGAAGGAGGCAAAACCACTGCAACATAAATTGTATAACTTGAAAATTAGTAGCTGGAAAAATAGGTTTTCTCATTCTGGGGAACCATACAAAGCATTGCATAGTGATGTTTTGATATTGTCTGATTACAAACCAGAAGCTGTAAAAGACCTTCAAAGGATTGGAAGGATGTGGAGTTTTGTGTCAGTGGTAAGGACAACTGAAGACGAGGATGATGACAATATCAATTTAAAAGTGAAGGCAGCAAACGAATTTGACCCTACAGATTGGAGGAACAAGCCTCTATTTCTCATTTATTTGACAAATCTAATGCCTAATAAAAGAATCTGGTCTGCACTTCATATGCCTGGTAATTTTAAGATACTCCAGCAGACCTTATGTAGCAAGAAGGTAAGAATTTTAGTTCTTGGTTTTAACATGTTTTTATTCTTAAAAAATATGAAGTATATTTACGATAGTATTCATTTATTAAGATAGTATATATTCTTAATATGTTAGTATTTATGTTAGCTTTTATGGACAATGTGAATAAAATTTGAATTGGGAAATTATAATTTTAAGCATTGAAAAATGTTTAGATCTAAATTTTATGTACTGGTATTATATTTTTAATTTAGCATCTTAAAGTATTATTCAGTGTTAAATGCTAGGCATATATGCATCCATGATTTGGTAAATGCATATTGTCTGTTATTTTATTGTTACAGAATTCAACACACTATGCTTTGTTGCTATTATTTCTTAATGATTTTTAGACCAGACTAACCACACCAACCAGATGAATTTATTCTCCAATTCTAATAATGTAGTTATGGAAATTATCTTATGTGTTGTTTAAGAAAGTTGATTTTTAAATTAGTTCTACAACTGATGAATGTGTGATGGAAAACAGGATGAGGAACGTTGTGATTGTAGCTCTCTGGCCAATGCTTTAAGTGATGACTGTTCATATCAACTGTTATTATCAGAGCTTAATATGTCACAAAAGGAGGCAATTTCTTCATGTCTTTCTGGCATCGATTGTAATCACAACACAGCCGTGAAACTTATATGGGGTCCCCCAGGCACAGGAAAAACAAGAACTTTGGGCACACTGCTTTTTGGTCTGCTGAAAATGAAGTATAGGGTACTTGTATGTGCCTCCACCAATGTGGCCATAAAAGAAGTTGCTACACGTGTAGTAAATATAATGAAAGAGGCACATAGTAAGGAATCTGGTGATTTGTTCTGTTATATGGGTGAAGTGCTATTGTTTGGAAACAATGAGAGGCTGAAAATTGGAGAAGATGTTGAAGATATATATTTGGATCATCGAGTACATGAGCTGACAAAATGCCTTTTTGATTCTACTACTGGATTTAGATATTGTCTTAAATCAATGATTGAACTTCTTGAATGTTGTGTTTCCCATTTTCAATTGGAGGTAAAGCTGAAGAGAAACTCCAAATCATTTCTAGACTTTCTGAGAGAAAAGTTCCAGTCAGCAACAAGGCCCCTACGATCGTGCATTTATATCTTGTGTACGCATTTGGGGAGGAGTTTGTTGAAACATAACTTGCGGAAATTAGAATGCTTAAATGAGGCCATTGAATCATTTCAGGACTACTTGTTTCAAAGTAATTTGCATTCTAAAGAATTGGAAAGGCTATTCACCTATAAAAGTTTACCAGAGATGGCTTCTTGGTCATTTGATAGTGCAGCATACACGTTGTACATGAAGCGAATTGCATGTCTTAATGCTTTAAGGACCGTGAAAAATTCAATTCATGAGTTCATGCTAATAAAATCTCATTCATATGACTCAATCAGAGAGTTTTATTTCCAAACATCGTCATTGATATTTTGCACAGCTTCTGGTTCTCAGAAGTTACATTCTTTAACCGTGGAGCCATTTAACATTTTGGTTATAGATGAGGCTGCACAGCTTAGAGAATGTGAATCAATGATACCTTTATTACTTCCAGGGATAAACAATGCCATTCTTGTTGGCGATGAGCTTCAACTGCCATCAATGGTTAGAAGTAATGTATGTAATCACTATCAAGCAAGTATTATTTTTTCTATCAGAGAATTCTTCCTCCCAATTGCTCCTTTATTTCTAATTTCATTTGTACTTATTTTTTTGTGTACAAGGTTTCTAAAGAAGCTGGTTATGGGAGGAGCTTATTTGAAAGATTGAGTTTATTAGGTTACAAAAAGTCTCTCCTTAATATGCAGCACAGGATGCACCCGCAAATTAGTTCTTTCCCAAATGCGTATTTCTATTCCAACAAAATTCAGGATGCACCAAATGTGGAAAGAAATGACTTTGGGAAGAAATACCTCCCAGGGCCAATGTTTGGTCCTTATTCTTTTATAAATGTAATTGGAGGCAAAGAGCAACTTGATGATGAAGGAAGAAGCTACAAAAATTTAGCAGAGGTCGCAGTTGTGATGACAATACTGAAAAATCTGCACAAAGGTTTGTTCTTCTTCTGTTAATATTTTCAGCATTAATTTATAAGATTTTTTCTTGCTTTTTTATTGTTCTTTCTAGCTTTGGTGCTAGACCTTAGACAACAAGACAATAACACGTCTTTTTTAGAAGAACATCTCACATATTTTAGTCTGCATTTCTTTATTTAGAAGAAGTTCAGTTCTGAATAAGAAGATTTAGATGGTTTCTATCTACGAAATTCTAATTGTCCTGGTAGTATGAACTAAAGTTAATTTGATTCACCTCAGTGTGAAAAAATTAACTTTATTATTTTTCACTTGTATATTGACTAATTGAAGTAGCGAAAAAGAAAAAACAGAAAGACGGTGCTTATATTCCATTATGTCTGAATTGGAAACAAAAACTGCCTTTTTTCTGTAGCATGGTTGACCTCAAAGCATGAATTCAGTATTGGTATTGTGACTCCCTACGCTGGCCAAGTTGCGGCAATTCAGGCCAAAATTGGAAAGATTTATGAAAGTCATGATGGATTTAATGTGGTTGTGATGTCTGTTGACGGTTTTCAAGGAGGGGAGAAGGATATTATTATGCTATCAACTGTAAGAACAAGTAAGAGATCATGTCTTGAGTTCATTTCCTCTCCACAGAGGACTAATGTTGCTCTTACAAGGGCTAGGTAGGTACATCTTGTGCTCTTAACTTTTTTCTATTTAGTACAGTTTTATTTGCTTTTTAGGGCGTGATATTAACTGAAAAGCTGCATTTGGTTTGATATCTTGCAGGCACTGCTTGTGGATTTTGGGGAATGAATGGGCCATTACAAACAATGAAAATGTTTGGAAGGCTATAGTGCTTGATGCCAAGAAGCGTAATTGCTTCTTTAATGCAGACCAAGACGAGGAAATGGCGAAAACTATATTGGATTCCAAGAAAGAGGCTGATCAGTTTGATGATTTGCTTGATGCAAATAGTGTCCTTTTCATGAATAAATTGTGGAAGGTATATGGTCCTGGACTTATTTTATTCATGTTCTTTATTTAACTTCTGATTGTTCACTGCTACTTTTATAGTTCTCACTTTTTTCTTCTTGGGTTGCACTTTTTTGAGTTGTTAGCAACTCCTTCAATGTTTATTTTCATAATAATATTTGAATGTACAACATCTAGCTTATAATCTAGCAAAAGCATTTCCTCAAGTAATGATAATTGATATTTCATATGTCATTAAAATTGAGTATGATTGAAATAAATCACTGTTATTTGGTCCAAGTTGAAGCCATTTATGACCCGACTAATTTGCATTGCTACCAATGTACATATCTGCAGGTTTCTTTTAGTGACAAATTCCTGAGGTCATTCAAAAGACTAAGATCTGAAGTGACCAAGAACAAGGTTATAAACCTTCTTGAAAGACTTTCCAGTGGATGGAGACCTAAATGGTCCAATGTGGATTTGTCTTGTGAAAATTCAACTCAGATTTTGAAAAAGTTTAAGGTTGAAAATAACTACGTTATTTGTTCAATAGAAATAGTCAGAACTTCAAGGTATATTCAGATTTTAAAGATATGGGACATATTGCCTTTAGAGGATATTCAACAGTTGGCTAAGCGCCTTGACAATGTGTTCCAAAGATACACTAAAGAATACATTACTATGTGCAAAAAGAAAGGAACGAGAAATATTGGGTGAGTGCTTTCAATTGCATTAATTTAAAACATTTAAGCTCTTATTGCATTAACTGATAAGGAGAATTGGTCTTTTCTCCTTATGAACAGGGACCTAGAGTTTCCATTGAATTGGCCACTTTCAGCCAACATCCAAAAATTTCAGAATGATCATAATAATGCAAATGGAGACACAAATGGCAATGAAGATGCAAGTGAAGCTGAAAAAGCAAGGGTTGAGCATGAGGAGTGTACGGCGTTGATGAAGTACTGCTCCATCGCAAGAGATTATATGCTTCATGGACAAGATAGTTTACAAGTGGATCTTCCATTCGAGCTAACTGAGGAGCAGAGAAACATCATTCTCTTCTCTCAGAGTACATTTGTACTCGGTCGTAGTGGTACGGGAAAAACCACGGTGTTAATAACTAAGCTTATTCAAAATGAGATATTGCACCACAAGGGAGTTAAACAGTTCTACGGATCCGAAATTCATGCAAATCTGGAACAGTCCAAGGAGATTGCTACTGAGACTGAGATACCAGTTTTAAGACAATTGTTTGTGACATTGAGTCCTGGACTATGCCAGAAGGTCCAACATCATGTTTCTCTTTTGAAAAGGCATGTATAGCTTTTTTTCATGATACTATATATATCCTTTATCAACCTCTTGGTTTTACTTAATTTTTAAAAGTATAAAATGATGATGGAAATATGTAATAAAGGCTTCTAGGTTGAGACCCTTTTATCAGATTATAGCTTACATATCACGTTATGTTTTTTTTTCTTTCAATTAAAGTAAGTACTCTCACGTTTTTCATATATAAAAGAGTTTTTATATATGATGTATGATCTGTAGGGTAATGCTAATACCTGACCATAGACCATCTAAGCAACAAATGAATGAAGTTCATAAGTGAATTTATCTGAAAGAATGTTGTATCTAATGTTTTTTGTTTAATAAACATTGTAATAATATTAAATGTTGGGTCAATCCATGTCTTTGATTTTATATTTGGAAAGATGAGTTCCAGAAGGTATTTTATTGGTCCTCACATACTTTCATTGAATTGAGTAGCCCTTTCGTTGTTTTGCTATGGTTACTAAAGTTTATTTTTGGATGCACCACACAGGTCCTTAGGTGAAGGAAGTGCTGCAAAACGATTTGAGAATATCCCAGATTCCTTTGATGGTCTTTCATACGATTTATATCCTCTTGTGATAACGTTTCGTAGATTTTTGCTGATGCTTGATGGGACATTAGAAAATTCTTATTTTGATAGATTTTATAATGTGAAGGGTAAGAAGGACCTTGGTTCAAGCTTGGTTGCATTGGAAACCTTAATGGTGAAGGAAGTGAATTATGAAAAGTTTGAGTCATTATATTGGCCGCACTTCAAGGTTGAGCTACGTAAAACACTGGATTCTTATCTAGTGTTCACTGAAATAATGTCACATATAAAAGGTGGTACAAGAACCATTGAGCATGGTAAGTTAAGCCGGGAGGAATATTGTGATGTATCTGAAAACCGAACTTCAGGTCTGAGCATAGAGAAAAGATCTATTATATATGAGATATTTGAAAAGTATGAAAAAATGAAGATGCAATATGGTGAGTTTGATTTGTCTGATGTAGTTATTGATCTTCACCGTAGACTGAGGAATCAAAGATACAAGGGTGACAATATGAATTTTGCATACATAGATGAAGTGCAAGATCTAACAATGGCTCAGATTGCTTTATTTAAATATATTTGCGGAAATGTAGAAGAGGGTTTTGTTTTTTGTGGAGATACAGCGCAAACAGTAGGGAGGGGCATTGATTTCAGATTCAAAGATGTAAGATCCATCTTCTACGAGAAGTTTGTTTTAGAATCCGAGAGCTGGAATCATGACAGAAGAAAGGGGAAAGGACGCGTTTCAGATATTTTTGTACTGAGTCAGAACTTTTACACTAATTCCGAGGTTCTGCAGTTGTCACAAAGTATCATTGAACTTCTTCATCATTTCTTTCCTCATTCTATAGACTTGTTGAAAGTAGAGACTAGTTTGATGGAAGGGAAACCCCCCCTTGTAATTAGATCAAGAAATGATGGAAATTCAATTTTAAAAGCTTTTGGACAAAGTAGATGCAAGGGTGAGAATGTTGGAAGATTTGGAGGGGAGAGAGTAATTTTGGTAAGAGATAAGTTAGCACGAGAAGAAGTGCTTCGGGTTGCTGGAAAAGAGGCTCTTGTTTTAACCATTTTAGAGTGCAAGGGTCTTGAATTTGAGGTTATTGTCCCAATTGAACTTGATTCATTTTACCCTTTTTTTTTTCTTGGTCAGTTTTTCTTATGGTTTCTTTCTGGTTACCTTAGGATGTCTTGCTGTATAACTTCTTCACCTCTTCACCTCTGAAAAGGAGATGGAAGGTGGTATATGACTATATGAGGGAACAGTGTATACTGGATTCAAGAACACAAGCCAACTCTCGAGGGTCTTTTGATCAAAATTCGAATCACAGTGTTTTATGCTCAGAACTGAAGCAACTATATGTTTCCGTGACTCGTACGAGGAGTAGGCTTTGGATTTATGAGGATGAAGAAGAGTTCTCTACACCTATGTTTGACTATTGGAAAATGAAGAATCTCGTGCAATTCCAATAGCTGGACTAGGTCACACGGAACAGGTAAATTACTTTCAAATGTTTCTTATTATGATTTTTCTTCACCAATGTAGATAACAGTCTCATGTGCATGTGTGAATTAGTTAACATAGTATGCAACACCACCAAATGGTTAAATAAATTATGTGGTTTTAAGATATTGGTACAAGGTACAAGATGAAATCATTTTATAAAATAATTTTAATCTTATGGTTATTAAGATATATCCTAATCAGTAACTCTTGTATGGTTTAAGAGATTTTGAGCAATTTTGTTGTCTCAGTTCTTTCTGAATGATATTATACGTTGTGACTGTCTTTTGCAGCCATAACTGAGGGCAACCATTTTGTGTGTGGAATGCTGCTGGTACCTGAGAAGCAATATATTTCATGTGTTGATTACTGAGGATATGCAAGTAGCTTTCATAGAAGAGGAAAGTTTAAGATTAAGAGTGGCTAAATCTAACACCTAATGTTTTTTGTGATTTTAGGGCTCATGAAAGTGCTCGTATGTGTGTAATACAATACATCCATTTTGATTTTGCATAATCTTTAAGTCATGTTTATAAAATATTTCTTTCTGCCTTTAAAACCATGATTAATATTTATTTCTTCACCAAATTAAGGGACAAGCTTCAAATTACATTATTATATTAATATTGTTTTCATCCGTAAAAAGCAATATTTTTTAAGAGAGTTAGAAGATTACCCCAATCAATGTGCAAAATCCGATAATGAAACTTTGCTGTAAAATCATATATCTACATAACACTGGACCCTCTTACGTGCAAGGATTTACCAAATTTCAACCATGTATTCTGTATATTCTTGATTATTATTTTCAGCCATATATGAATATAAGAAGAAGACGACAAGTAAACAATGGACCTCTAATATTGTTTTGCTTAGAAATTCTATTTTTCTTTGGCTACACTCTAACTAAGGCACGTGCTTTAACCTAAGCACCTAACCCCTAATAATAAAATGAAAATCAATCCCATTCCTAATATGTCAAATTGTGATGTAACCACCAACTTTTTCCCTATATATTAAATTTACTCAAGTACATAACCTTGCCATCTTCAATTTCACAACATGACTTTTGATGCATTCTTTCTCAGAGAACTTGGTGTTGCGGTTCTCATCTTCTGCATATCACACTTTTTCATGAGATCAATCACCACAAATTCTATACATCTTCCACCAGGCCCAAGAGGATGGCCAATTCTTGGTGTTCTACCAATTTTGGGCACCATGCCTCATGTCACACTCACAAACATGGCCAAGAAATTTGGACCCATCATGTTCTTCAAAATGGGCACTTGTGACACTGTGGTTGCCTCAAGTCCAGATACAGCCCAAGCATTCCTCAAGGCCTTGGACCATAATTTCCTAGACAGGCCCACAATTGCCGGGTCAACCCACTTGGGGTATAATGCACAAGACCTAGTTTTTGCAAATTATGGACCCAAATGGAAGCTCCTTAGGAAGCTGGCCAACCAACACATGCTTGGTGGGAGGGCCCTTCATGATTGGGCCCATGTGAGAGCAAGTGAGGTGAAACACATGCTAAAAGCCATGCAAGGGTGTGCCAAAGAAGGGGAATTAGTAGTTGTGGGTGATTTGTTGAGTTGTGCAATTACTAACATGGTGAGCCAAGTGGTACTTAGCCAGAGAATATTTTCAAACAAAGGGTTGGAGTCTAAGGAGTTTAAGGACATGGTGGTGGAATTCATGACAATTTCTGGGGTGAACATTGGTGATTTTGTACCTTGCATTGCTTGGATGGACTTGCAAGGTGTGGTGGGAAAGATGAAAAGGTTGCATAAGAGGTTTGATGTGTTTTTGACCAATATCATTGAAGAGCATGTGAAGTCTTCTCATGAGCGTAAGGGGAAGCCAGATTTTCTTGATATTGTGATGACAAATAATGGAGAAGATCCTTCTCAAGAGAGTTTGAGTTTGTCAAACATCAAGGCTCTATTATTGGTACATGTCTCTTTCTTTTCCTTCTCTAATGCTTTAGTTTCCCTTTTAATTACCTATTCCCTTTTGTAATATGGACATGCATGGCCCTTTTAAAACTAAAAGTTTATTAATAAAAGTTTAATTCTGTTTTTAAACCATGTAAAGTTCATTACTAAAATGAATAATTAATAATATATATATAAGTTAAATTATACTAAAAGCACTTTAAACTGAATAAAAAAATAAACGAAAACTAATTTTACTTGTTAATTTTTTAAATAACTTTACTCTAAAGAATTATTTTTCCATTTAATTCAAATATAATATATATTATTTTTTGAAGATATTAAATAACATTTTATCACTAAATTTTAATATAATTACTCTTTGATCTTGCTAGCAACTTTTTGGTTGAAACTGTGCATGAATGTTGATTGTAAAAAGTACTCAAACTAGAGTAAGTATATATAGTTGTTATAATGGTCATAATTCACAAAAAATTAATAAATAATCAAAGCGTAACATATCCTGACAAGTTTTACATTAATATAACTTAATTGCAAGTTAAATTAATTAATTGCATATAAACCATAATATATATATATGATTGCAAACAACATAATTCCCAAAACAATATGGAATATTGGAGACAAGTGTCCTCCATCAACCGTCTAAAACAATTGTCATGTAGTATTATACAATTACTTCTCAAAATCTCAAGTTGCAGTAGCAAAAATAATATTTAAAAAAGAAACTTAATTAAAAATGGTTATGTTTAACTAGGTTTTCTAACACAGACTAATAATTAATGGCAAAAAATTACTGGAATAATAAAAAAAGTGATGTAAACTAAAATCAGAAACTTAAAATTGACTGGCCGTATTATTTTTACAGTGAAACGACTAAAATTAATATTTGTACCAAAAAGTTGTAAATTAATATTCATTCTTTTTAACACACGAAAAAAAAATGACTAACCTATTAACCACTCATCGTATATTCGTCTTACTTTATCTTTCATTGCATCGAACCATTTCCCTCTCTTTTTTCTGCAAATAAAATATATACTTTAAAAGCTGATAATAGATGCCATGGTTTCCAGAAAAATAGTGTAAAAGTGAGAAATTTCTTGTAATCGAACTATTCGATGTTCATGGTGTGTTGTTTCTAATGTTCTCAAGCAGATGTGTATAAAAAGAAATTTTCTTAAAAATGTTGGATTGGCAAGACATTAATTTGAATTAAGCTTAGAACACTCAACCATAAATGTACATTTTTCTATCAAGATCTTGGTTCTCATTATCTGTTACTCTAATCATAATGTATCTTTTCCTGTGAAGAATTTGTTCACTGCTGGCACAGACACATCAACTAGCATCATTGAATGGGCACTAGCTGAAATGTTAAAAAACCCCAATATTTTTATTAGGGCACAGAAAGAGATGGATCAAGTAATAGGAAGGCAAAGACTACTCCTTGAATCTGACCTACCCAAATTACCATATCTTCAAGCAATCTGCAAGGAGACATATAGGATGCACCCATCTACACCCCTTAGTGTTCCCAGGGTGGCAGCTGAAGCATGCAATGTTAATGGATACTACATCCCCAAGAACACAAGGCTAAATGTGAACATATGGGCCATAGGGAGAGACCCCAATGTGTGGTCAAACCCATTAGAGTTCAATCCAGACAGGTTTCTTAGAGGGGAGAGTGCAAAAGTTGATCCTAGTGGAGTTGATTTTGAGTTGATTCCCTTTGGAGCTGGAAGGAGGATTTGTGCAGGGTATAGAATGGCGATTGTGGTAATTGAGTACATTTTGGGCAGTTTGGTGCATTCTTTTGACTGGAAGTTACCAAATGGTCAAGAGCTAAACATGGATGAGGCCTTTGGACTCACTTTGCAGAAGGCAGTGCCTCTCTCAGCCATGGTTAGCCCTCGTTTGGCCACAGATGCTTATGATTGATACCATGCATATATGTATATAATGACTCTCCTTTATATGTACTTATATTTCAGGTGAGACATTTAGAACATTTGATAAAGTTACAATAAGATCTTATATTAACTTAATTAGGGCTTGTGAATGAGTATGTACGAAACTATCATGAATCATGTCATATATCATTTACATTTATGAGGTTAAAGTAAGGTTCAAACCTAATTAGAAAGATCTATAATGTAAAACTTAAAAGGATTCTATATTTGCTTCATTTTGTCAAGATGTGTAAAGGAAGGAAATAGAAGGAATTCTACTTTGTATTATAGTATAATAATTGAATGAAGAAAATCTAAACATAATTATAATTTTAGAGTACAATCCTTATAAATAAACTAATATAATATGGATAATTATAATATGTTATCTCATAATCTTAAACAATTGATTTCCTAAAGTTGTTAGAGAGTGAATATAAAAAACTCCTATCTTGTGTTTCCTTATAGAGAGCTTTTTTTAGTGGTTTGGTGAACACGTCGAAAAATTGTTTAACTAAAAGAACATACCGGGTTGGTTGCCATATGTAAGATTGTTTTTAATACAATAATACCGGTTTTGGATACAATATCCGTAAATCTCTCAACAATGATCTTATCCAAAACAAATCATAACAAGTACTAGTCATGACTCAATATTAAATTTTTTTTTCGAGAATAGAAAAACAGTTTTTTTCTTTGTTTGCCAAGAGATGAGGTAAGATCCCAAAAAGACACAATAACCTTTAGTTAATTTTCAATTTACCAGGCAACCTCCCCAATCTAAATCACACAGCACTAGATAAATCATTTTGTGAAGGGTAGAATAAACATTGAGCTAGATTAGTCTTTAAATATCGTAGCACATACATTGTAGTTTTTATATTAAGCTTGCATGAATATGTTTAGAATGTGCACCCACAGCTGATATCTAAATGATTAATTATCAAATAACTTAAGCAACCAACAAATTGCTTGTACATTAACAAGTCTTTTAATAATTAACCTTCATCCAAAGGCTTTATATTATGTTCCATGGGCAGATATTCACTGACTTATCTACCATCTTTGACAAATTTCAATGTATATGAAAATACCCTTCCCAAAATGAAAACCTCGATACCTAAAAAAATATTAAATTAAGTCATTCTTGAGAAAATTTAGTCAAGGTATTCCCTCAATCTTGAGCACTTGAGAATCTTCGACTATGTTTTCTATGCTTACATGAAGCCAGGAAACCTAGATATATGTGCTTTGGCGTACATGTTTCAAGATTATCTAAAATGTGTTAAAAGATATTATTTATGATGTCTTGAGTCAATATTGGAAAATATATTATCAGGAAGGATGTTACCTTCAATGAAATTGAAATAGCTTATAAGCCAAAAGTTTCACAATGTGAGTCTAGGAGTAGCTATGTGAAAACTTAAAAGAGACCGTCTACATGAAGCAACTAAAAGGATTATGTTTTTATGTTAAACAGATCCTTTTATAGATTGAAGCAATCCCCAAGATAATGGAACAAACAATTTAATTAGTTCATTACAAGGATTGGTTTTGAACATGACAAATATAACACTAATGTCTACTTCAAGTTTCTACAGTGGAACACAAATTGGTTGTATTAATGTTCTATGTAGATGACATTTTGATACCAAGCAATAGTAAACATGATGTGCAAGGTTAAAACTGAGTTGAACAACGAGTTCGAAATGAAAAACCTTGGAGATAGTAAGAAGATATAGGGAATTGAGATCACTAGACGATATGATTTGAAGCATCTATACTTATCTCAGGAGACCTATCTCAGAAAAATTCTTATTATGTTTGGTATGACAAACTTAAAATCTATGTTCGCACCTCTTGCATCACACTATAAGTTGAGTGATGAAGAGTCTCCTAAAACGGTGGAGGAACAACGTTATATGGACGATCTTCTAGATGGTAACATTGTTGGTTCTATTGTGTATGTTATGGTCTGCACGTGACCCAATAAAACCTATGTTTTGAGTATTGTTAGTTCGTTCATAACCAATCCTGGGAAAGCACATTAGCAAGCTCTTAAGTAGATTCTTCGTCATTTGAAGGGGTCATATGGAAGAGTCTTGGTTTATGATAGAGTCAGACGATCTTCTAGAGATGCTTTGATGAGATGTTTTGTTGATCAGACTATGCAGGATGCTCAGTGTGACATCCCTTTTCCAATATATATATATATATATATATATATTAAAAAAGAAAACATCTTTCATCCCAATAGACGAAGTGTGTTGCAGCGGAAGAAATTTGAATGAAATTTATATAAAAATAACTTCGTCCATTAAAATTTATAACTTAGGACACACAAATTTTACTTAGATAGAATTTTCTAAGTAAAGTTTCCATAAATGTAGACCCACCTTAATTTAAGTTTGTTAGACGATATTTAAGTTACTCAAGTATGATGACAAACTATAATGAAATTATTTATATCAATGACTAGATTAAAGGTTTTTCTTTCAAATGAATAATTGGATAATAATGAAGATTATAATAGAAAAGTTGGTAGTAAAACTTAAATAGGCTGAGTTCTAGAGAGAGGTGAACTGAACTTTCAAAAGTTTTCGTAAACTTTGGAAAGAATTAATGGAAAGAACGAAAGTTCTTTATTAAAATAATCAATTATGTGAATTTTGAGTGGACAACAGAAAAACAATCAATTGAAAGTCGAAACCAATTAATTGAATCACGCAAACAAATACAATAAAATGTCACGAAACATGCACGTATCAAGAGAGAGAAAAGAGAGAACAAGAACACAAGATTTATATTGGTTCACTCTTCCTCAAGAGCTACATCTAGTCTCTTTGCCTGCAAGCAAAGAAATTCACTCAAGAACTAAACGTTCACACATAATTCAATACAATGCACTTGCTCCCTGCAAGTAACCCTCTGCACCTTACAGAAAAACACCTCTGAATACTACAAAGAATACAAAACCAATGCAGAACCCTACTACATCACTACAAAGAGTAAACCCTATACAAATTGTAGTCTAACAATCATGAATACAAGAAAAAATATATATAAGCCGAAATCAATTCTACACAACACAATTTTAGCATAGAAAAACTAATGCAGAAAAACTTATCTTTGACAAACCGAAACTAGAGTAGCACTTTCAATGCCAATGGAAAGCTTCAAGATCTACAATCTTGATTTTTCCGATATAGAAAACTTGATTTTTTGAAAACTCACTGATTTTTGAATAAACACAATTTTTTGCATGTTAAGCTCTCTCAGAAAAATGTAATATGATTGTTGTATTTTTTTTTTCCGAAAAGCCACGACACTGTTTTATAAGCAACCAATTTTTAAAAACTGAAAAAACTAACTCAATTCAACCGATTGAAAAAACCAAAATCAATCAATTGATTTTTCTCAAGATAGATTTTCACCAAATTGTTTTTCGAAAAGATTAATCCTTTGTTAAAACAAGTTTAAAGAATTTGAAGCTCATTCCAGTGTTTTAAAATTGCTTTCTAATAGTTAAAGGATCATACCCTATACACACAACCTCAGACTCAAGGAAAGAAAGCCACGTCAACAAAGTCACATCTCTACATGATCATATCTTCGAATGGCCGCAAGTTGTATCTCTGAGTTGTCGCATCTGCATGACCGTATGACCAAAAGTCGTATCTCTGAGTGGCCACATTTGCATAACCGAATCACCAAAAGCAGTATCTCTGAGTGGCTGCATCTTCTCATGACCGCATTTGAAAGTCGTATCTCTAAGTGACCGCATTTGCGTTGGCCGAATTAGTCGCATTGGTCGAGTTGCTTGCATCCGCTGAGTAGACCGCATCCGATTGGCCAACTTGGTCTTATTGGCCGAGTTGGATGCATCCGCCGAGTAGGCCGCTTCAACTGAGTTGGTCGCATGCTACATTGGCCACAATGGTTGTATTGGATGCATGGGCCACATAGGATGCATGGGTCGCATTGGATACATGTGTTGCATCCATATGGCTCGATTAACCGAGAGTCGAAACCGTATGCTCAAAAAACTCAGAATACCACATTCGTATTAGTCAAAACTCAACAACTCGTATCTATATATCCAAAAACTCAAAAACCCTTGGTCAGAAACAACTTCAACTGATCTTTATTCTCAGTTCAAGTTGGCTTCATTCATAGTAATATTATTTTTATTCCAACATTCATTATGTCAATAATATTTTTTAAGTAATCATTTCAAACATTCTTACACTTTGTAATGTATTACTAAATATCTTAAAAAATTCTTTTCAATATTTTCTTCACAATCATAACATTATTAACTTCATTAATTTTTATTTTCAATTTATTACACCACTACATTTATCTTTTAATGCACCAACACAAAATATGAGTTGGGTTTTCCTCTTTTTCACACTTATTTAGTTTCGAATCTTCATAAAAAAAATTTAGGAGAGACAATAAATGAGGAATCTATATAGCAACTTCAATAGATATAAAGTTCTTCTTAAGTTTCGAGACATACCTAACGTTGGTTAATGTAAGAATGATGTCATCGTCCTTTGCATATAACCTATACCTATCATTTTGCAAGAAGCGTTTATTAAAATGGTGGCTCCATCTAACTCTTCAAACACGAGAAATTAGTCTATCTTAGGATTCATGTGAAAATAACGCTTAGATTCCTAAACCCATCTAACTCTTCAAACATGGAAAATTAGTATATTTTAAGATCAAAGGTGGCTCAAGGCCCAAGCAGGTAAAACAACCGCCTAAAAAAAATTTAATACGCTTTAGGCCTCAAGGCCTAAAAAAAATTTAATACTAATATATTATTATAAAATAAAAAATATTTAATTTTAAAATTATACTAACAAAATTTTAATTAAAATTTTAAATATTTTAACTGACTTTAAGTTTACATTGGTACTATAAATATTATCTAATGATTTTAAATTTATATTGGTAATATAAATATTATTTAATGAATAATATTCTTGAAACTTTCTTATAATAAATTAATAATATTTAAAAAAAAATGAACAGTCAAGGAATCTTAGGT
>Ga0123340_1002418_pt1 | contig 16834 bp, 12 predicted proteins | sample SirMexnodulemix_FD_89961 | JGI IMG/M metagenome (GOLD analysis project Ga0123340, IMG submission 89961) | Root nodule microbial communities of legume samples collected from Mexico - Siratro Mexico nodule mix | ecosystem: Host-associated > Plants > Roots > Nodule | place: Mexico: Nepantla... | reverse complement strand
ATTGTAATCTTATAATTTTATTTATTAATTTTTATAATAATTACACTCGTTAAGTTACTCATAAATTTTTTAAACTTTCTTTTTCATTTTTAATTTTCTTTTCTCTCAAATTCATATTTTTTCACTTTTAAATCTAATTCTTAAAATAATCACACTTAAGAGATTCGATCCAAATGTGAATCATAATCCGCATTTTTTATTTTGTATCAGATATTTCACTACTGCAAGCATGCCTGATGTATATAATATATATTTTCTTCCTAAAAAAGAAGATAAAAATGTGAGAAGGAGAATGATGTGAGTCAAAGTTTATGTGCTCAATGTTAGGATTATTCTTCACTCCTTAGCTCATAATCTTCTCATCCTCTAGTGACTAGTCAACAAACAACGTGAGGCAATTACGCCATTTTTTTTTTCTCATCAGCCATTCGCGCAGACACCATGCTTTTGACTTTGAACTTTTTCTTTTTATGTATACCTTTGGTTAAGAAAAACAAATTGGATTTTCAGAGTAACCTGATTAAATATCATAGTGGGGTTATTGCCTTTTCTCGCAAATTCGCACTAATTTAAATAAAAAGAAAATGTTCTCCTAGTGCACACAGTAAATAAGAAGAGAATTTAATAGTGTAAATTAAATACTAGAAAAACTCATATTAAAGAGTGATTTCTAAAGGTATTAGTATTTATTATAATTTTGGACATGGAGATATGTTTTAACTTATCCAAACAGTTTATTGTTTTAAACATTAAAAAAATAATTTTTTTAATTAAAAGAACTTAATTATATTCAACAAAGTTAGTTAATAAATTTCAATAAATTTTAATTAATGGTACAACGTACATGATACCTTTTATTTTTTAGTCTATTGAAATGCTGAGAAAGAAATCACTGTGTATATTTTTCAGCATTTAAGACCTAGAGGACCTTCAAAATTAGCAAATTCTGGTTCTTGTGTAGGACTGTTTCTTCTTGCACCTCCAAGTCCACATAGAAAGAGAAAATACCATTTTACCCTTAATAAAAATAAATAAACCCTTCTCTACCCCGTTTTTATCTTCTTCGTCTTATCAAACAACCCCTTCGTCCAAAACAAGGTTGTGTGGAAGAATAGGCAAGTGATAAGGCATCAGTTTTTGGTACTAGCATGCAAAGGTTAGATTGTACAGGTGGTTAACTTTTGTGTTCTGGATTTTCCAAAATATGTATTTCGAATAGAAAATTTTACAAGGAGTGCAGAAAGAATTTGCTCTTGTGTAGCTCCATTTCTTTATTGCTTAGCTGGGCTTCTCAAATTGGACTCTATTTTTTCGGCTTACCACCTTCTTGGTAGGGATGATAAGGGGAGACTGGGCTAGTACATTTAAAACTATAAAAAATAAAAATCATATTACCTATTTAAGCTTAAACTATGTGTAAAAAGAAGGTTAAGATTTCTATCATATTTTTTTAAGATTTAGTCTTCTTAAAAAAGTAAAAATATATAATATTTCATTTATTTTATAAATTAATTCTTTATAGTGAAAAAATTATATTTAGACTAGCTTATTAATATATTTTAGATTTTTTTTAATTAAATTGGTTTATTTAAATTAATTTTATAACATATTTTTTCCTCGTTAGTTTGTCAATTCATCTTTTAAGTGAAACAAGTGCTGGATTAATGTGTCAACCTAATTTTAAAGAACTTATTTCAAACGGACAAGATAAACTTATCCTTCATCCCCATACTTGTATACGACTATATAGTTAAAGCTACGGTCTAAAGAAGAGTGATTTATATTGTTATATTTATTTATGATTTTCTAATAATTTCTTATTATAAATAACTCATTTATATACCACGAATCATATTTTGTAGAAAACATTTTTTAGAATCTTACAATGTATTTAGTACGTATAATTGATTTTTTGAAACGTCACTACGAATATGATTAAAAAATTTCAAGCCTTGTGAGAGTTTTTGCATTCCATCCCCATTGAAAAATATTATTTAAAAGAATTCAAACGACTTAGTTTTTTGAGAACGTTTTAAAAACCTCTGGTACTCCAGAAAAATAGACCCCAAAATACTGTGAAAGACCGAACCTTAATTAAACGAACCCTTCCCTCGACGTCCAATTAAATTTCAAAATTTGACGTTGGTTTGATGAACCCTGATGACAGAAAACGCAGGTTCAATGAAGCCATCGTTAATATGCTCTATCCCTCCTCTCCTCAGGTATATCACCTTTCTGCTTCTCATTATTTTCTTTCAATTCGAAGGTTAATAATATACTTTTTGTCGTCGTCCAGCTCGAACGAGAGTTGGAACCTGCGGAACCCTTGATCGACTACTCTGCTTCTGACGTTATTTCAGGTACGATTTTGGACAGCAGGCACCATGCTTTAACCATCGCAAAAATTGAAAGAAACGTTGTTGAAAATGTAGGGACTTCGGATGATGGTTACGACAATTCCTCGACCAGCGTCAACGAAGAGCGTGACTCGGAGACAGAGAAGCTCAGTAGGGCTCAGCGGAAGAAAATTCGGAAGAAGAAGCTAAAGGAAGAAGCCCTTCATCGCGGAAAACTTATTGGGCCGCTGCTGCCTCTCACCTCCACCCAAGTTGCACGTGATGCTCCACCTGTTCGATCAAATGCTTCTAACGAAGGTTCCAAGAACATGCTCACTATCCTTTTTCAATGTCTTGTTTGTTATTGATCGCGTTATGTATGTTTTCTCTGACTTTTATGCAACACACCTTGGTTTAGGTGATGAGGCAGATTGTGGTAAATCGATGAAAGTGAAGCACCGGAGGATGGCAAAAAGACTTGCCAAACAAAAGGGAAATGCCTCTACTGCGGAGAACACAAACCAAAGTTCCGCTGAGGACCTCAAAGAAGCCCGTTTATAAGTATATGCTGGAAACAATCATAAATTAGAGATGCCATTTTTTGCAGTGGTTAATTTTTTGAAGTAGTTTTCGATTGGATGGCTGTCTTAAAACGATTTTGCTCGTTGTGACTCAAAAAATTTCCTTGGTTATCAGCATCACTCTGTGATTGTGGTTTATTGCCCCCTCAATTTATATGGGGAATGTATAAAATAGATCATAGATGACGAGAGGAGAAAGTGGTAGACGCATTTAATGGGTTTACAGTGCTTGCATCCAGGGGGATGAAAAATGAAGAGTTCTGTAACGCTGGTTCCTTTATTAGCCTGCATATACTTGGTGACGTGCAGTTTCTTGACCTCCTATGGTTTAAGTTGGTAATCTATTTAATGAATGATTTTTCGTCTTGCAGTTACAATTCCTCTCAATTTTTCATTCCCTGACCTATTCCAATCTCCTTGTCCATTGTTGTTTATGTCCATTCAATAACTGAGTGTGTATTTAGAAATGGGTTTAGAGGTTTGGCCGCGGAAAAACTCATTTCAAAATTGCACGTCGCAGTCCATAGGTTTATTGGGCCATCTTGATCTTGGGTACACTAAAACATTCTGCCATAACAATGTCACAAAGCTTAACACTGTTATTTTGCTATACTTGTATATATGTAAAATTTCCAGCCACTAGCCTGGTGAGGAAAGGAGAGGGGAAAAGAAAGGGAAACAAAAACAGCCAAACTGTGAGGTATAAACCTCACTGGTGGTGTAAACCATAGTAACTAATATATTGACATGGGTGGGTATGGTACTATATGGTATATGTGGTGAGTGTGACCCCACAACCCCGATAATAATACACAGGTCGATGAAAGAAAGCTCTGTATGCATGCACATGCACATGCTCATGCTCATGGCGATCATCTATCCATCTTAATTAGTGGTCCGCAGTAAAATGTATCCAAGCTCACTGGGTCCTTCACACTGCAGATCCAAAATTAGCATTTATTAGATCCACGATAAAATGTTTCCACAACAAACAACAAACATGGTATGGTTTTCTATTTTTTGGAATTATCTTGCACACTTTAAACGCTTCATAATTAAAATAAAGAAAGGGTACTTCAAAATCAGCTTATCGACTGTATCAGTGCATGCGCAGACTTATGCAAACAATTAGTATAAAAGTGGCCTTTTAGCCAATGCCATGATTGTCAGAACCAACATGCAGGAAATAATGATAAACATGGTTGGGTACTGTAGATTGACTTCCTTGGATTAAATAATTTGAAGAGCATGGTGGTTGAGCGACAATCAACAACGTAACTGGCACCCTACCCGCATGTTGCAATAATACAAGGTATCATTTCATTCGATTGCCCCAATCCATATAATATCGAAATCTTGTCAGTGTGCACAAACTCAAGTTCCTTCATTTGTTCACCACTTCCAATCTGTCTTCATTCACGTTTCACCACTGTTTTGCGTACACTGTAACGGTGAATGTTTACATCACAGCGACACGGACAGCTCCCTAGGGCACGGCCAAATTCTTAATACGCTTTTTTAATTCAATTACGAAAAGCTTTGGTTCAGCATTCCAAACTAAACCTACTTTATTTCAAAATATATTTTTTATCATATTTTTTTATAATTTCAAAATTCTAGTGTCTTTGCAAAAACTGTTGATTTCTATTACAAAATACATCACAGTTAATGTTATTATTTAATTAAAAATACTATTTTATCTCCACAGCAAGTATTTTAATTTTGGTAAGTAAAACGACTGATGTTGTTCAGAAAAAAACGAAATACCATTTTTCATTACAAAATAATACTCTGCTAATAATAACTGTACCATATCTAAGTTTCGTATGCTCACAAGATGCTGCTATTATGTTGGTTTCAATAATTAATAACAACTATTAAATAAATAATGAAATTTAATAGCATTTAAGAAATATAATTGTTTAAATACTTCAGTTAGAGGATAGTTAAGAAAAAATTTAAAACTATTACGAAGAATTTAAAATTAATGTTCTCAAAATAAACAAAAGTTAGTCATACTGTGAAATGTAAAACTTGTCGACTACAGAGGATTTCACTCGGATGCTTTCAAAGGTGGTTTGAGAGGATATTTCGGGGTGGGGTTCCTGGATTCGTTTTGAACCCGAATAGTTGGGTTGTAACAAGAAAAGTGCATTTGTTTAGTCAAAAAAAAAACAGTGAGGGAGACAAAATTACGAAAGAATATGGGACAAAGCAACCAGTAACGTAATAGATTTTAGGGATTCGGGAAGAATGAAATGATATGATCCTTTCATTTTAATTATCACTTAAACTGGAATAAAATATTATAATTATAAAGAAACTAATGGTTCAGAGTAACAGCACAGAGAATATTAGTTGACATTGGTGACGAATATTAGTGGATTAATTAAAAAATTACCTGGGGTGATGATGATCATCGTCATGATGATGATGTCATGGATGTGGATAATCAAAAGGGACAGGGGAAACGGAGTTAAGCAGTAGATCGGGGCGGAGGAAGCCGTAATTGCGCAGGACCTGATTATCGGCGAAATTGAGAGCCTTGTGCATTCCGTTCCAGCAATCGTCGGCAGAATACATGGCATTATACTTTCCGCTGCAGGGTTGGCATCCGGTGAAGTGCGTGATGAAGGGTCGCCGCCAGTTCCCTTGACCGATCCCAGCGTCCTTCAAATACTCCTCCCTAATCTCGCCGTAACTCTCGCTCACCTTCTCCGCGTGCCGCCTCCTTAACCTGCGCACCCCCTCCTCCATCTCCTTGTATCTCTCGCTGATGTTCTGGAACGTTCCCACTATTTCCTTCCAGTAACCTTGGAAGTAGTACTCGTTCTCCAGGTAAATCCTGTCCGCCCATTTCTCCTTCTCGATCGCGATCAGATACGCCAGGCCCGTCTGATCGTCTGACTCCGGGAAGAACTTGTCCTTGAAAGTTGACCGCAGCGTCTTTCCCCATTTCTCGTAATTGGGCGTCTGCGGGCCCATGCTGGCCCACGAGTCCATCAAGTCCAACGACCACTGACAGTTTCGGATCAAGAAGACGCCGGCGTTGAGGCCCGTCCAGCTTCTCTTCTCGTGAATCAGGTGGGGCCACCCGTGAACGACAAGGTTGTGCCCCTTGTAACGCTCCAGAGGGAGCTTGAACTCCATGTCGGTGAACAACGCGTCCGAGTCAACCCACCAGATCCACTCGGCCTCCGGGTGGGCCATCATCGCGGCCCGCAACACAGGGTACTTGGCCCAGTACGCGAACATCTTGGGGTCTAAGAGTAAGTTGTTGTACAAGATATCGTACCCGTGTAGCCGACAGTAGTCCACCTTGTTCTTAAAAAACCGCAGGAGAAGGTGGTCGCCGATAGGGTTCCGGCACGGCTCCGGCTGCGACCCGGTGATCATCAAAACCCTTTCTTTTGCTCCGTCAGAGAACGAAGGGTGGAGTTTGAGCCACTCCGCACGCTTCTCGTCCCAGTTCCTGACTTTCTTATCCAAGGTGTACCCCATTTGCGGGTCGTCGAAGAACGTTTTGTCAGGAGGGTCGAAGGTTAAGTCGGGAGCGCGGGGCGACGCGGCGTCGGTTTGGGAAAGATGTTCGAGGTTGAGGGTGTCCTTCGGGAAGGTGGTGAAGGAGGAGAATCCCCAGATGAGAATAAGAGTGGAGAATGCTCCTCCGAGGAAGAGGCAACCGTCGGAGAGGAATATAGAAGAGGTTTTGCTTCGGGAATTTGGCTTTCCCATAGGAGAATTGATGGTATTGTGGTGGTGGTGATGATGATTAGAGAGTTCAGATGTTACCATTGCTGGAAACTGGAAACGGTGCGTGCTGTGATTTTCGCAGAATTCTGGCCACTTTACCAGTGTAGGTTACAATGAAATTAGCAGGGTATGTCACTGGAAGCAGAAGAGTCACGCATACTATAGGTTTCTAACATTGGAAACTCTGTGGAACTATCTTGATGGGCATCGTTGCTGTTTATAAGAAAGAGGTAGAGCGCCATCTACGGCATGGGAGAACTCACAAAAATAAAGTTAAAAGTAAAAACAACTAAAGGAGCTTAAGTAAACAAATAAATGACATTTTTCTAAACGTTAACTACCAGACTTTGTTTTGCTCTAATTTAATTTGATGTTACGCATCTGCATTTTATTCTGCCTTTTCAATAAAAAAGAATGAGAAAACTGACCTTCAAGATTCTAATTTCTTTTCTGATGCCTGTTTCATTCAAGTATGTATGTATGGATAGTGATGGACGAAGAAAAAACAGATGAGATGAGCATGGGAAAGCTTCAAAACATGTACAGTACCAGTTTGGCTAAGTTGACTGATTTCATAAATTTATGTCGTGATTGAAGCTGCTGACTTCAAATTTAAGAGACTATAGGACTGTAATGCTACTGATGTAAGATCAGAGAATGGTTGTATTAACAATAACTCAGTTTGATTTAAAATCTTTGGAAGAATGAATAGATTTAGGACACACTATTGCACCATTTATTTGTTTTGCATATTGCTTCTGCTGCTGATATTAATTCCGTTCAAAGGGATTACCAAAGTAGGGTACGTACATTTACTTTGTTTCGTTGCAATTCACGTGCCTTTCCTCATATTATAGACACGTGGAATGTGACCGACACCTTGGTCCCGCCAAACCCCTTCACGTCCATTCCAACTTTCCCTCTGCCAGTATCCCTCTATCTAACAAGTAAACTACCTCAGAGTTAAGGCTATTCACATTCCCCAACACAACACAACAAGTAACTAACTTGATGTAAAAGTGCATAAATTATCAAACTATATATTCTCTGTAAAGTAATTAAGTATTTTTGAGAAACTAAAAATTATCTGTGTTGTGATTTTTCTTATTCAGCCACAGATGTTTTACTGTTAATTAACGTTAAATTGTTTTTGTCGGTTTTCTCATTTTTACCATGCAAGTTAGGGAGGAACAATTTATTTATTTTTTAACAATTCTGAGTGGAAAGAATTCAACTTTTAATCTGTGGTCCAAGTATTTGCAATCAATTCAAGAATTTCTGCTCTGGGCCAGACACACTATTGGTTATTGACCGGTTACAGTTGAAATAAAACAATACACATTCTCATAATCACATGTTCATGTAGTGCCACTGACATTCGCGATTTAACGTTTACTGCCAGATCAATGTAAAAAGAGTTACATCCTTTATATTTTTTCATGTCTACCCCATCACCTCTGATGTATTTTGTAAAAAAGAGTTACTTTAGTGTGTTTGATATAGGAGAAAAAGAGAATAATTTTCTTTTTAATTATTCTTTTCAAAACCAAACAATACAATATTCCATTAAATTTTATTATACAGATTCCTATCACATTATCTTTTGTGAAGCTATCAATGATGAGATGCTTCCGGCATTTAAGCTAAGACTTAACTTTAATGAGTGAACAATAACTTTTTTATATGAAAGAGTGAATCAACGCGCAAAAGGGTGTGCGAAAAAAGTGGTAGACTAAACAGGAAAATTAGTATGAAGAGCAATTCGAATATCTGAGAAAGATATAAAAGAAAGGCGCAAATATAATAATTAATGAGTGCACATTTTTTGGGTGTCGCTTTTTGAGAACTCGGTTCGGTCCAAAACATGGAAAGGGTGATGTGGTTGGATAGAACATGAGGGACATTGTGCTGCATTTCAGTTACCTTTTTCTTTTGATGAAAAAGAACGTAACTACATGGTCGCAGAGAGCCAATATTTTTGACAGATAACAGTTTATAGGGCTGCGAAATGATTCTTTTACATAAGTATTGCCTTCAATCATGCACTAATTAAAGGACCCCTCTTTAAGCCCTTTTTATGTGCTTCTTTCAAGGACCATCAACCACGTACATCATATGCTTCTCAAAGACCAAATACGTATGATGCTTATTAGATAAAATTAAACTGATTCCGACACAAAACTCAGATTCCCTTTGAGCTGTCTAGGTTAATAAAATATAAATTTGGTTCACTTGGATTTTATATTTTATTTAATCCTGTTCATATATTTGACTTCTTATTTTTTTTAATCCTTCTACTAGGAGAGAAAACTAACAAGCTAACTATAACGAGTTGAAATTTCTCAACAGTATTTAAAAAAGGCCGAAAAATTAAGTTTATGTAAATATTAAATTAAGTGTACATTGATAGGAATTCGGTTTATATAATCATGATTCATCATCGATAAAAAAAATACACCTTGTGTATTTCATGGTGTAAAATAATTAGAGTTGTGTAGAATAGGCGTTATAATATCTAAATATAAAATATTAAATAATTCAGATTATTGAAATCATGACACTGAATAATGTAATAAATGAGTATATAATGCTTTTGGAAGCCAAATAATAATAAATATATTTAAAATATTGATCTAAAAACAACTGATTGTGAATGCTCTTGTTTAGAGTATTTATAAAATGAAATAATGATCAAGAAGTATCATCAAAATCGGAAGTTTAATTAATGCAAGCTAAAACAAAACTCCCTACCAAACGAAAGCAAATTTGTTGAGGAATTTGACCTAACATTTTATAAGCCAAATAGTTAGCCATTGGATTAGGACAGAAAAACTGACATGGTGGAGTCGGTTAACTAAAAAAAACTTAAAAACAGTTTTTTAACCTACTGTCTTCTATTAATTAAAATTTATTACAATTACAAAATTTGTTAATCTCACACTATATTTAATAAGTATATTTTAATTTTATAATTTTAATTAATTTTAAGTAATGAAAAATCGTGTTGAAGGAATATGCTGAGGATTGTGTTATTTTCCAGCACCCTTCCTCGTTTGATTGCCTTCTTATCCGTACACGGGCCACCAGTGGACCGTAAGTGGTCCTGGTACGGGCTTATTGGGACCTGCACCATATCATATTGTGTCCTACACCCCACTGTATGAATAAAATGTCTAAAATACCCTCGTATTTTAGAAAGTAGGGTTTCTTCTATTTGTAGGTGAATATTATTGGTGTGCTTTAGTAAAGTACATTCCACAGTTCAAAAGTTCATAATGAAAAGTTAATTTCGTAACTCATGAAACCCATTATGGAAATTGGATTTTACAACTAACAAACTCATCAGGGAAAACTCAATCCATTATAAAAAAAATTATTATGCAATTCAATAAACTTATTATGGAAAGTTCATTCTGCAACTCAACAAACCAATTCTAAAAAATGAACTCCAAAACTCATTACGGAAAATGTCATTAAAAAACAATAAAATATAATCAAATTCAATACTTGTTTGTTTTCAATACCCGAATAGGACAAACCACCATATGTATTTGTTAATTAGGATTTATAATTAACTACAAATTTAATTTCAATAAATATTAAAATTATCTTAATGGTGCATGTAATTGAAATTATCCTTTTTCATAATGTAAAGTTTGCATCATATATAATACTCACTTTTAGATTTCATTGTTCATAACATAAAAAATTGTTTTTTCAGAAGCTATTACTTTTCGCACAACAGCCTCATGGATTTTGTATTTCGAAAGCTTCTTCCAAAAATTGGTTTCCAAATAAGACTCCTCTCCTCAATAAAAATTAAGTTAACACTATCAAAAAACATCACCCAACCTTACCTCAAACCACCTACTTTTGTTATGAACACCACCACCAAATCTATCACACTTCGCCCAGAACAATGATTACTGTCCATGAACCACCTTCAACTTCCACGATAGCTCTCTCCCATGGACTGCACTGTACAATGGTTTCAAAATAAAAAAGTCAAGGGTATTTATGGTATTTTAAAATATTATATGGTGCAGGTCACATTTATATGTTGCAAGAAGCAGTTGCCTAACATGCCGGTCCGTGAACCCATGCTCGAGCTACCAGATCTAGGCAGTTCTATTTCATACCTCCCATATTTTCAAACTAAAGTCCTGTTAAATTTGGAATTTCAATTTTACCCTTTTGAAATTTATATAGTAAAACATACAATTTGAAAAATAATTTTTTATTCCAAGTTAGATGTTTTAGAATTATAACTTTTATGAAATTTTTAACCAACATTCCAAATTATATATTTTAAAATATATTAATATATTATGTAAAATATATTAATTCCTTATGTAATGTATCATCTGAAATGTATTTTGGAATGTACAGTTCAAAATATATTTTAAAATTTAAAAATATATTTTAAAGTTTTATATTTTGAAATATATTAATACATTTTAAATTGTATATTTTGAAATTTAATTCAAAATAAAAATATTTATTTCATGATAAAAAATATTAAATTTTTAATATTTTAAAATGTACAATTCGAAAAGGTTACTGGATTCCATATTTCAAAACTTAATGCCTACAACTCAATTTATTTTCAAAAAAGTAAGTTGGAATTTCAAATTTTATGCGGGTGCAACTTGAAAATATTGGGGTGTAGAATGCATGTTCCCCAGATCTATCCCGTTTGGGTTGGCCACTGTGGCCCATCGTTGTGCCTTCGTGATCACGGCCTAATAAGAATTCTTTTCTTTTCACTTTGGATATTTGCTTCGTACCACCCTAATTTATTTCTGCACCCTTCCACTACAGTAAAATGATAGCAATAATTCTAAAAAAATCTAACATTTTTATAAAAAAAGTATAGTTTAAAAGACTTTCTTTAAAAAAATTTAAATATTTTGAATTACTTATCTTTGAAGACTCCATTATAAAATGTACATTACATAAATTACATTTTTAAAATAATTGAAATACATTTCAAAATGTTTTTTTTTCTAAAAATGTAAAATTTAAAGCCCTCTAAAACCGAAAAAATTTCTAAAAATTTCTCCAGAAGTTTGTTTTGGATGTTTTATTTTGATAAAGCTTGCATCATCGTATTTTTTTTTTTTGAAATGTGAATTATTATTAATCTTCAATGGGAGATAAACAACTAATTACACACTTGTAAGATTTTATTTGTATTTTATCAAGTCTTATATTACTAATATTTTCAATACAAAAAATTTAGTTGTCAAAATAAAATTCGTATGATGGATGGGTTTGAAAAATTCGAACACAGGTTATATAAAGAAAATTGCAGATTAAATTAAATTATATATTTTTTTTCTCGATTCTCAAATCTAAATGGATTTAATTTGGATAAGTCTCTAAGCTCATGTATAAACTCACTTTATAAAATGATAATTATATTTAAAAAATAAAGATAATATTTTTTAAAAATACATAAATATATTATGATTAACATTTATTTATATATTGAGCCATAATATTTAAAATTAAATTAATTTAGTTAAATAACTTAAATTTAAAAAAAACTGTTTGACTTCATTTGACTTTTTTTTTTTTTTTTTAAAAAAAGTAGATTAAACCAGTTTGTTGGTCCAATATCATTAGGTCAAGCAAAAAAATTACATTCTATTTAAAAATAACGCTAGACCTATCTAATATAATTTTTTCAAGTGCCTTTACCGTTGGTTTGATTTATCTTTAGAATTAAATAAATAAAAAAAGATGTAATCTAGTTGTATATAAAATGACAGAAATTTTAAAAAAACCTAACCTTGTAATAATATTTGTTACATTGTAAAATAAAATATTTCTTTAGATTTTTGAATATTCAGTACATCTCAATCTCTCAATGAAAATGATACTTTTTACAATATTAATAAAATGATACATTTTTCCTTTAAAAAGTCTTATATACTGCAAATACATAAAATTAAAAAACTAATTACTAAATAGTATCTCGACTTCCCGAGCAAACATTAGACTTACACAACTTTAATAAGAAGCATGCGCCCACACAAACAGAGAGAAAAATGTTTCTGGTATGCCATGACATAGCAAATGAACTTTTATTCCTTACTAATGATTTGTTCTGAGGGTTCTAATTGTGTACATAATGCCTATGGTTGCATAAAGATCCCCCACTGGAATCACAAATTCACATCAGTTAGGGGAGTGTATACTAAACATACTGGTAATATCACAGCAGAGTATTCAATTGTTCTGTTCATAGATGCTTATTAAATCAACAACCTTGAAGATCACGCCACCTGAGATAAACTAACCCTGCCCGATAATGAACGTATGCTCCAGCCACCACCAATATATGAAACAATTGGTGACTGTGTCCGGCAATGTCAAATTTCCCAGGCATCCATCGTTCCGGAATCCTAGTGGCATAAACCAGTGCTCCAAGTCCATAGAGAACACCCATCAGAATCTCATATCCGGTTGTGTGAAATACTTCTGGCTGGCCCCAGAATAGATAAAGCTTGTGCAGTATAGGTGCTGCACCGGACAAACCCATTCCGAAGAAGAGAGATGCTCGGATGGTGCGGAATTCAGGATTTTGGAACACTGGAAGCAGAGAAACCAAGATGGTGGCAATACCCAATACAGTGATAAATCCTAAGTAAAGGTTGCAGAAAAATGGATAGCACATAAAAGAGTAATATACTGGAGGATAGAAGGAGGTGGATATCAGGGCTGCAATTCCAGCATAGTCAAGCCTGAGCATGATGTATGCCATGCGCTCAGAGTGACAAGATAGAAGATGGCAAACACTGCTAGCTAGCAAGCAAAACATGGCACCCCCTAAAAATGCGAAAAATGGCCACCTTGTAATTGGTCTAAATATAAGTGGTGCTATAATGTTCGCCAGGTCCTCTTTTACACTATGCTGCACATAATCAACAGAGAAATAAGCAATGCTGCATTAGCTCCCAAGTCTAACTATACGAAATAACACAGCAGAAATGTATGCAAGAACTAGCATCACTAATCCATCATTCAGTATAACAAGTCTAACTTCTAAGTCTGGGATTTTTATATTTAAAATTTCCTCAACCATATGATTACAAAACTGTACCCTGGCACATTGATTATTTATCAGTATTGTGGGTATCTGTAAAAAGGAATCTATTATCAAGTAGGGAAAAAGAGAGGATAAACCCTACTGAGATACCAACCAGAGGGGCTAGTTTAACACCTCACCGTCTCTCACCCAGACACAAAGCAAAAAGAGAAATGATACAAGTATTCAGTTGTAAAGCAATTACCAGAACACACACATCAGTATGATTGCTACTGGAGAATCTTACAGGCAAACAATTATACAGATATTCTTTAATATGCCAATTTGAGATTTCCTCTTTGAGTCTGTGTAAATCAGGAATGGAAGGGAGACACGCCAAGAGTTCTGATTGTAATTTCTGCAGGTCGGTCTTCATGAGGATGTCAGGAAAATGCTGTAGCGAATTAAGATCTACAACCTTCGGAATTTTCATGGCAGTGTATATGGTCAATGCCAAAAATATGAAGAACCCGACCAAATGCCTTCAAAAGATACCATTTTGTCATTTAATGGTTGAGAACTAGGAACTAAATTAAAAGTATATATCTTTAATCCAAATATTGGTTGTAAAATTCTAGTTGCCTATGTCCTTACAAAAGAAGCAAAGAATGAGAACCAAAAATATAAAGTAAAAATTTACAAGGCAGTAGTTATTTAATACCACCAATTCACAGACATGGGAAAGACCACGAAAACAAAACAGATAGGAAAAAGGCAGAGCTAACAGAATATGATTCAATTATAGACAACCTTGTTCTAAAACATATTTGAAGATTTGACAGATTTATTTACGTGATATTTCCTCCTTAAAAAAGAACAAATAATTATTTGAATATAAAAGAGACATGATTGATATTTTCGTTCTGTGAACTGTTGATCATGGATTCTGATTGCAGAAACTGCCTTTCTGCTCCCAAGGCTAAGAGTGAGAGCGATGCACATTAGGCTTCCCTCATAAAGCAGTCTAAATTGAACTATTCTCTCACAGTCACAGTCCCTTTCCTCACTGATAACAAATACTTAAGGAAAGGGTCTTCCAATAATACTTGAAACAAGGCTGGAAACGATACGTAAAGGCCCTGAGTTCTGGAGTGCCCATGACATCACTCTAGCTATCACTTTCTGAAAGCTAATAACAACAAAGATACTGTAACCTTTTTCTTTTCTAGGAAAATGAACCAGAGTTATAATGCTTGTCTAGGTTACTGTTGGAGGTATTTCCAATTTACTTTTGCCAAAACAACCCTTTTGTTGCTTCTCTGTTTAAATACACAGGAATTCGTGTTACCATGAACGGTGAAACAAACATACCTGTAGTATATATTCATGCATATAATTTCTCTTTTATATCTCTTACATCCCAATTTTCTTTCTATCTCTCTTTATTCTCAATCATCGCATCTATTATAGGTTCTTTCATTCTTTCTTTATTGTTTCTCTCTCTATCTCTCTTCTTTCCACCAATTCATTCAAAAAATGGGTTGACTTCCTTATATAATAATGAATTATTTATCCGATGACGGGATATTTCTCCTCAGAACGAAAACAAATGCTCAGAAGCAGCGCATGTACAAGAACCAACAAAATCCTGAGAAAATTCACCCAAAAAAGACAGCAAAAATGCAACATTTTGGTGGGAAACAGTAATTAGGAAGCGGAAGGTGAAATTCAAATCCTTACGTCCAAACGTTGAGAGTTTCGTTGTGGATGGTGAACATACTCAGCAGAACCTGCTTCATGGGCCATTCAGATCGATAGTGACCAAGAATGTACTCGTTATCTCTCAAGTAACCGGGCAAAGAGTGGTACTCCACCAGCTGGTACTTCACCTTCTTCCACAGCCTCCGCCCTTTTCCTTCCCTTCCGCGACTCGCCCCTTCGTTCTCCATCAAATTCGACTCTTCACCTCCCATCCTCTGTCAATTCCACAACCAAAACGACAATTAACCTAGAAAAAACACAATTAAACGTCGTGATCTCCAACACGAAAGAAAATAAAGATTTTAACGCAATACCTAGGGATTAAAAGGTACCTGCAATTGAAGAAGAAAGAGGAGGTGGCGATTATTGTGAGGGAGGGAAGGGGGAGAAAAACAAAAGAGGATGCGAGAAACGTAACGAAGGTGATTAGGGAAAGCGCAGTCGTTTGGAATTGCAAGAAATTTGGACGTTAACAGGTGATGTGACGAGGAAGATTCTTCAAGGAGATGCTCTGGTGCCTCATACCATTTCCTTTCCCTAATGCGCCACGCCAGCTACAGCTTTCAAAATCCCAACTTAATTACCTCGCAAAACATCATTACACCAAGTTAAGCACGGTTTAAAATTTGGTTAGCAAAAAAATATTCACGTGGCATTTTTTGGTGGACAATGTCTGCACGTTTTCTTAACGAAGGTTACTTAACAGACATGGATGCTGATTCAATTGGAACTAAATTAAACTTAAAGATGGATTAATTTAGATAAGTATAGATCGTATCAACTTTTTTATATCGTTCCTAATTTTGTATGAAGTATAATCTTATCGATTCAATTATTGAATAACAATTATAAGTTTTTATTCAAATATCTGTATTAAAAATTAATAATAATAATAAAGGACATAGTCAACGATCTTTGTTTCTATATACTTTTAGAAAAAGGATAAAATTGTTGGTTGATGCTTCTTCTTGTTTGTGTAAAGAATACGTTTAGTTTTTTCTTTTTACTTATATATATATATATATATATATATATATATAAGAATGAACAATATCAATTTTAGAATTAAGATAAAAGTTAAAATAACAAAAATCATTATTACTATCGGTGTTGGTATTTTCATTGTCATTATTATTATTTATCATTACTACTATTATTTTATTACCTTTTATCATCATTATTCTTAAATTCTGTTATTTTTTTTCTTATAAAACATCTTTATTACAAGATTTATGAAAAGTTTAAAATTTGGATCTTGTAAAATATTTTTAATGGATGACATAAAATTTAAGATTCTTGATCTTAAATAAAAACTTTAATCATAAAATTAAAAAATTATTTTATTAGCTTATAAATATCGACCATTAAGT
>Ga0123340_1002412_pt1 | contig 16845 bp, 9 predicted proteins | sample SirMexnodulemix_FD_89961 | JGI IMG/M metagenome (GOLD analysis project Ga0123340, IMG submission 89961) | Root nodule microbial communities of legume samples collected from Mexico - Siratro Mexico nodule mix | ecosystem: Host-associated > Plants > Roots > Nodule | place: Mexico: Nepantla... | reverse complement strand
GTTTTATGACTTCAATTAGTAAAAAAATTAAAAGCATGTATAAAGGTTATTGTTTCAAAATAAAAATACTGTTTTAAATTTGATGATTAGAGGTCAATAAATGTTTTTGAAAGATAAATAATTAAAATATATTTTAATAAAAAAAGTACCATAAATCTACGTTAGTCATCTTAATATACGGGGCTTTAATTAGTCACTAGCTCACGTGATTTATTTAGTTTTTAAACCTTTTCAAATTTTGTTTTAATTTTTAACTTAAATTAACATATCAATGTTGATTTTTATTATATACATTATAATTATTATTAGAATAAATTTATCTTACTTTTATTTATTTTAGTAATGTGATGTGAGTGTTTCACTTTTCATAATAATAGTTTTTAATTATATATTATTATTGTTAGCTGAGCAACATGGCAAATGTACATTCATTCAATTGATTATATACATTTTACAAAAATATTCTATACATTAATCATGTAAATAATGTAGTCTCCACAAAAGTTATAAAAGAATCATGCTATATTCATTTAAAGTAATATTGAATACTTCTATCAATATTAAAATCACACCATATTTAATTAAAATAATATTGAATAATTCTATTTAATATTAATATTCAATTTAGATCAATATATTTTTATTATTAAAACCACTATTTTTTATAATAATGATGAATTCACATCTGATTCAGATAATTTCTTACACTTATTTTATGAAATGATAAGTAAAAATTTGATTATTCTATTATAATATGAGATAATGTGATAATTGACAAATGTATTTTTATTCATATTTAGAGTATTTAATATTATCTTTTTTTAAACGGTAACTAAGAATAAATTTATCATTTTAAATAAGATTTACCTAATTTAATTGGATCTTGTTTAAATTTATTGATTAAATCTAGATTTTAAACATATTTTCTTATTTTTATTGTTTTTAATTAGTTGTGGAAATTTTACGAGTCTAAATCTAATCAAATTTTCTACTAATATATTCAGAATTTTTTTGACAAAGATGATTATATGTAATTTTCGCATGATTTTATAACAAATCCCTTTTAAATATTTTATAATATTTTTGATAACAAATTCAATTATCATTAGCATATTTGTAAGAGAATTTCAAAACAAAATATGAAAGTAATTGAAAGAACGAAAATCTAAAATTTTATTATAAATAAATATTTATAAAATTAATCTTTGGCACATAAGAAAACATATGATAATTATAAGAATAATATCTAAGAACTAAATATGAGTTCATTTTGTGAAGAAGATTAAACTATATATAAAGGCTGAAGAAGGCACGAAGGACACATATTATTGTATAACATAAACTCTAGTTTTATTTTCTTTTATAATTCTTGTGTTTTAGTCATCTTATAAAAGACTAAACCATTTGGGTTGATTCTCTTATGAATTTATAATGAAGTTCTGTTTGATAAAATTTTGTTCTTTACATTATTTGTAACATTTGTGATATATTATTGGTCTTTCTAAAATTCATTTTTGGAAAAGTATTTGGTTTTGAATGTTTGTTGAGATTATTATTTGTTTAATTAAAGTTATTGGTTATTTCTCTTAGTCTTAATCAATTTTTTGTATGTTTAGTGAAAGAGATAAAAGATATACATCTTATTATGTTTTTAAAAATAATATGAGATATTACATATATTAATAGACACGCACACTTATTTTGCTAATAAGATTGTGTTGGATTTGATTAACATTTATTTGATTGAGTTTAATTATGTTAATAGAATTAAATGACAATAATCTTAAAAAAACAAAAAACAAATTTACTGTGAACAAAATAGAGTCAACTTATTTTTTTAATTAGTTTTAAATAATCTATTTTATTTTTTTACATAAGGATCATCAAATCTTTATTTTTAATTTAATATTATTATTAATTTTCTTCACTCTAAATAAGTTTTAAACATTAGTTGACTGAATTTAATATTAGTTTCACTGGATAACGACTTGAAGATAACTTTATTTTAGATATATTATTATCACTTTAATATCACATGATCTAGAAGTGCATTCTACTATTGCTATCAAATTCTACTATTGCTATCAATAATTTATATTAATTTTATGATTTCCACGTTCACATAAATTACTAATTATATAGTATAATTTGTCACCCGCGAGTAATTCAAAACATCATCTATCATGGTTTAATTCGAAGGAAAAATTAAACTAACTTTCTTAATTCGAGCTATTTATACCAAATTACCTAAGGGTCTAAGAAAATTACATAACAATTGCATTTACTGATTTATTCCACCTATCAAACACAAATTAACATTTTAAGATCAAACTTAAAAACTCAAATTTCCTCCAAAATTCCCAAATTCCATACCTTACGTCCATCAAAAAAAAAAAAAAAAAAAAAAAAAAAAACCTGACCAACTAGTTTACGGAATATGTGTTTGTAAAAGAAAAAATATAAGTGTTCTATTTACACTTAGGTACTCTAGAATATTCTTTTATCAGAAATTGCAAGTGAAAAAAGAAATTTGAATTATTTCTATATAATAACCTTTTATTTCCTGGTCATGAGAATTAAATTTGGATATTTGTATTCTATGTGATTTATTAAATATTTCGTGCTTTCTAATTTTAAGGGTCATTACTGACAACAATGGATGTAATTAAGTAGGTAAATCGAATGCCAATTGCATAAATAGAAGGGATTAAGGGAGGAATAAGATTGCATTAGGGGAGAATTATGTGTGTACCTATATATTTTCTTCATGAAATTTCTGTTATGCAGTTATTCTTTTAGCTTTAATTAAAACGGAAAACTACTCAATTGTTTATTTTTCCGTCAAAAGCTAAGTTAATCGACAATGCTTGTTAAAATCATCACCAAAACGTGATCTTACTTACCATTTGTACTTGTTTAATCCACATTTGTCGTTTCTCCGACACCAACCAACCTCTAACAATGTAAACAAAGACACTAATAAATAATAATAAAAAAGACTTAATTTTGATAACTGAAACCTAATAATTGTATAATTATAGAATTGATTGAAAAAAGTCTAATATCTTTCTGTACGCTCACCCTAGTTGAACATCAGGAACTAATCATTTAGTTATCGTGTTCCCCATCTAAAATACCACAAAAAAAGTAATAATAATTCAAAATTTTAAAACATTTTAAAACTGACATTCCCAATATATGTTTCATACAGCTAAAATTGAAAATTATTTCTTAATCTGTTTTAAAAGACAAATTTTTGTTGCTACAAAAACTTGTACCGACATTTTGATATATAAAATGTCTTTTATATTCTTTTGAAATAATTAATATCAAAATGTTATTAAGGAAACTAGTAATTCCAAGATAATTTATAAAGACAACACGTAAAAGGAGTTTATTGATGGAGGAAGATATATCAGTTGTTAAAATTATTTTAATATATTTTTAGTTTCACCAATAAAAAATATAATTAAGCTAAGGATTAATATGTAACGTGTTTCTGTGTGATTTTGAAATATTATAAAAATTAATAATTAGTCATTTTAAATATTCAAATTAATTTAAATTATATTGTATATGATTAAGATGATATAGTATATAGAATGAGATGATACTAAAATCATGTGTAAGGGCAGATACCTCAAATTTATTGAGATGGAAAGTCAATTACAGAGTAGAGTTCGATTGTTTCAATTTTGTGTTTTAAAAGGTGATTCCGAAGATTAAGAAAAGAAAGTAAAGGTGTATATAAATTGATCTTGACCTCAATTCTTAAGCAATATGGAACTATTGCATCTGAGATATTATCTACTTTGAAACTCGGTTGTTTTGTCCGTTTTGGAGTTCGGTTGCTCCGTCACGGGGTTTTGTCCTTTAAAGACGTCTGGGAATATTAAGAGATGAGGTGTATATAAACTGACCTTGACCTCGACTCCTAAGCGATGTGAGACTATTGGTTGTATCGAAACAAGCCCTCAAATTCGTTGAGATGACATCGCTAGGACCAATCACCGCGTCCAAAATATTGTCCGATTTGGAGATGATTATAAACTGATTATAGTTTCGATTCCTAAGTGAGATAAGATTATTAGATGTACCGATCAAGTATGTATAATTAATTAAGTCGTGACAATCTATATATACCATAATTTGTTTCTAAAAATAATTTTACACCACGATTAAAAATACACGAGCATTTGATATTTTAAATACTAGTTACTTACTTTAATGTAAGAGCAAATAAAAGAATAAAAACAAATCACATTTTTAACGTGTATATATATAATAAATATTTATTTAATATAATAGAAAATGATACAAAACCAATCACTACTTTATTTATATAACAAATATATATTTTTTAATATAGAGATAAAGAGTGTGTCCAATGAATGAAATATTGAAAACCAGAAGTCCAAACCTTGACCACGCCAACAGATTCTATCAAATATCACTGCCAACTTCGCCCCAAACCACGAACCAATCTTACGCTACTGTTGAACGGATAAGAACCAAACTCATGTAATAATTCCACCAGAATGACAATAACTTAAATATAATTTTTTTAATTATAAAATAATTTGTTTTGTTTTAGTTATTTATTTTCAGTATTTTTAAATTTAAAAAATATTATTTCTTTAATCAAGCTTTGTGTCTATATAGTGTTAACAATTTTTGTTTTAAAGTATGTAAAAATATATGTTCTTTATCTATCCAGAATTGATGTTAGTGATTAAAACTAGTGATTTTAGATTTTGGAAAGATAAAAATAAAAAAAAGACATTAAAATCAAAATTCGAATATTTTATAAAAGTTTGAAACAATTGTTTTAAAATTTAAAGAAACAAAAACCAAATAATAAATGTGATAAAGAATCAAAATCTTATTGTACGATGATTAAATATATTTAAAACTACAAAATTCGTTATAAAAAATTTATTTATATTTCAATACACGTTTAATTACATACTAACCATAACTTAGGTTTCATAATGATATAAATGCATACCAATAATTGATCTGTAACGATGGTTACTGGGGAGTATAAATAAAGTCCTTCCTTGGTAAATTCTTGTTTGTCCTTTGTTCGAGTTGCTGAAAGTTGAAATGAGTGAAGAATCTAGAACCGAACGTAGGGTCCTGGTGGCCGTGGACGAAAGCGATGAGAGCATGTACGCTCTTTCTTGGAGCCTCAAGAACATAATTTTCCAGAATTCCAATGATACCCTTGTTCTTCTATACGTCAAGCCCCCTCATTCCATTTATACCCCCTTAGATTCCACAGGAAGAATGGATGATCCTGAAACCCCAGGTATTCCTTAATTCTTGTTTTTTAGTATAATTAGATTTCTTAACTTTGATATTAATACCTAATATTTTCTCCTATTCAGGACAATCTTGTTGCTCATAATTAGTCTTGTTCGGCTCAATCAAGATTGTTTTGTTACATATTTTTGTGTTTTTCAGTTTTGGTGGATTAATCGGTGGCGTTTGGCTAATTTCAGGATATCTGTTTTCTTCGGATGTAAGAGCAGCAATCGAGAAGTATAGTCAAGATGTGGCCGATTGCGTGTTGGAGAAATCCAAGAAAATGTGTAAAGATCTCCAAAACGTATGTTGCTTCCTTCTTTTGTCATGATCTATATGATATGCCCTTTGAGATTGGACTCAACAATTAGTTCTTGATTTAATTCTTGTTCACTTGCATGTGGGTCTTGAATAGGTAAAGTTGGAGACACAGATAGGGAGTGGAGACCCGAGGGACGTGATCTGTGAGATGTCTCGGAAGTTGAATGCTGACTTGCTAGTCATGGGTAGCCACGGCTATGGAGTTATAAAGAGGTAAAGTGCTACAAAATGGAAAACAGTGCCAGAGTAGTAGTTTACTTGTAGTTCTTTCAAAATTTGCCTCTAGGTTTTTGTCATGACAAAATTAGTGTATTTCAGAGTCCCAATGCATGTTTGAATAGGGCAGTAAATTGTGGTTTCTTTTTCTGAATTTCAGGGCTTTTCTTGGAAGTGTGAGCAATTACTGCTCCCAGAACGTGAAGCGCCCAGTTCTGATTGTGAAGAAGCCAAAACAATATGCAGATGCTGAGAACTGATATGTCAGTTTTGCTCTTTTTTGGGCTTTCTATGTAGAATTTTTAGGTATATGTGCTTATTGGGTACGAGTTGTTTTTCCCTTTAGGGTAGTAGCTTTTGTAGGAAGTTCTTGTCATGTGGTTGATGTTAAAGCTTCATGTAAAGACTTTTATTTTGTCTGAGACAGAAATATCTTTGAGAATTGTGATTGCCGTAGCGTGTTAGAGTCTCATCTTGGATAAATTCGGACCTGTTGTATGTGTGAATCCTAGTCTAATATAGTTTGTGCTAGAAAATTGTTAACGTAACTTCAAAAATTTGAATATGCATAATAACTCGTTTTTCAGGTATTTATACTCACAAAAACGACGAAGACTTATATTTTGCCGAGAAATTTCTGGAGCAATGACGTGTCGTTTCCCCCTTAATTATAAAGCATGATTTAAAAAACAAAAATATCTTCTCGAGATATCTAGTTAGTTTGTTTGTACCGTTTAAACATTGAAAAAAAAAAAAATGAAGGAACTATGAAGTATAAATTGAAATAGTCCTTTCCAAATCAATACATGTAGTCTCAATTAATACTATTTTTGTGGTTTTTAAAATTTATGCATTATTTATGTGCAATCTTTTAGATTTTAGATACATAAATTCTCTACCTTTTATATTCGATTCATGTTTTTTGCTCCATTAATGTTGATGGTATTTTTTTTTTATCGGCAATGGTTAATGGTATTCAACCAACCTGAAATTTACTAGTAGAATCTATGATGTTGTGAGAAATAAATACGAATAATATATATATATATATATATATATATATATATATATACACACACAACTAACGGACGAAAGTGTTATGATTGTTATCTTATTTTTTAAAATATATCTTCTATTCTGGGTTTTTTAAGACTATTTTTTTTTCTTAAATATTTCTGAAAAAGAGCCGAGTTATAGTTTACTTCACCTAAAATTTAGGGGGCATTTAATACAAGGGCGTTGTAAATATGTTGATGTTTGGCTTATTTTTTAAAACAAACTTATGAAAAATTTATTTTTGTAGAAAATGCTTTTTAGGCACTAAATACAGTTATAAATTTTCATAAAATTAACTACTAAAATAACGAGAAAAGGCCAGTAAATGACTGGTTTTTAGAAGTGTAAACACAATAGCTTTCAGAAAGTATTATTATTTATTACCCAAACAAATCCCTGAAATTAGTTTCCGAAAAAATGAGTATATTAATAAAATAGGGTAAACAGCAATCCTTTGCTCTAATTCACTGGGCTTGCTTGACGTAAAACTCTAGGTTTCTTCTTCCTACATCCTCGTAATTTCTTGGCACATCTCCATAATTTTTAAAATAACCATTTTATTCTTTATTAAAGTTGCTTGACTTCTAAATTATCGGTTTTAGAAATTATTTTAGAATTCATGGAATGAGATTTATCGAACACGATAAAATTCCTGAAATAAGATTTCTAGAATGAAATTTTCAAAACATAAAGAATACATTTCAGAGTAAGTTTTCTAGAATAGAATTTTTGGAACAAACTATTTAAATATGTTTTAGAATAATATTTACAGAACAAATTTTTTTTCACAACTGCTCTCTCTTTTCTTCTTTCATATAGGTGATGGTGCAGTAGTGACAGCGTAGTGCAGTGAGGAAGGGCACCCAATTATGGGGGTGCAGGAAGTAAAAGCGGAAGCAAGCCGAAACCCTATGTTAGCCCATAGTAATGAAAAGGTGGTAAACGGGCCAGGCCCGTTGGAGAGTTCAACATGGGTGGAGCTGCAGCGTAAGCATCTTCATCGTCCTCGTAGAGTCCTGAAGCTGAAAGGTGGGGTTCTGTTTCTTTTCTTCTCCTCATAGAAGTGTTAGTTTCCCCGTTTCCGTTGTTCTGTCATACACAAGGGCCAGAACATGTCATGTTTACTACGAAAATCCCGTAGGACTAAGGCCTTGTCCCTGTTTCTGCACAAACTCGTCGGAAACTCGTCCGAGTCGCATCACACTCTGGCCTCCTCAAGCTGGTTTTGGTGTCGCCAATCGTCACATTCCCTTCCACAAAAGACCAATCCTTGCTTCTCTTCAAATTCGATCCCAAGTTCCAGCTTCTCTAACGCGCTTCTCCAAATTCGCTTTTGGGCCTCTGAGGCCGCCGCCACCGAGCCCTCAACCTCTGATGGGCTCACGGTCCAAAAAATTCTGGCCAATAATTGGAACATTCTGGACGAGAGCGACGGAGATTGGAAGAGTCATGCCACCGCTGTAGCTCAATCTATTAATTTGATCAAACGTCGCTTACAGGTAAATACCCTGTTTTCTCTTAAATTAAACGTGCTTATTTTGTCATTGCTTAGTAACTTATTAAGTAGTTAGTTACTAATTAGTACTGATTGGTCTTTGTTTTCGTGGCATTAGTGTAATTGTTCTGATTTCCAAATTTTTATCTTGGGTTTGTTAAAGTTTGATCGTGTGTATTGTGTGGCAGTGGGAAAAATTGAAGGTGAGGTTGAACATGTTATCATTCCAGCTAGAGAAGGAGGACCTTTGGGATGATCCGGTGAAGGCAGGTAAAATAAGCCGAGAGCATGGTTCGCTCCTGGGGAAAATGAAAGAAGTAAATGCATTGGAACAAGAATTACTTGAGCACATCGACATGATAAAGCTTGCCCGCGAAGAGAATGATGCGGATTTGGAATCGGTGGGGACTCGCTTCATCTTATCCTAGGCATGTATTCGCCTTTTTTTTTTGTAATAGTCTTACAAAAGGGTGTGATGCTTAGTAATCTGACCCGTATGATCCTTTGATTTGGTGTTCAAAGTAGAGTGGACATGAGAGAATAAGAGAAGTAAAAATTTAAGCCAGTGAGGGCTTGGTAATTTATTGTCACAAGAAAGAAAATTTAAGTAGACACTATTGTTTAACATCATACTGCAATGTTTGAAAATCTATAGGGCTCAACGTATTATGTGGTAGATATACTTTGTAGGAAACATATATTGATGTCGAACACTAGTTTATTCATGCCCAAGACTGAATCATTTCTTACTAGTATATGCAGATTTATATATTCATGCATTGAGTATTTCCCTTTTCAGGAATCATTGAAAGGGTTGCTTAACATGAGAAGAGATGCAAAAGAGAAAGAGCTAGAGGCGTTGCTTGCTGGGGAGCAAGATTCTTGTTCTTGCTACATTGAGGTTGTTGTCATAGATATTTAAAAGTTTCTATTACGGCGTTGCTGTTTTTATCAGTATTCATGCCCAAGCAATCAATCTAGGTCTAAGAACATGATGTTGGTATGCTGCACTAGAATATATCCTAAGAACTTTTTCCCTTGTGCTTCATTAGAAAGAAGTGAACTTGGCCTGTGGTTGTGTATGTGAATATACCTTTTGAAGCTTACTATTATAGGTTCAAGCTGGGGCTGGGGGTACGGAGAGCATGGACTGGGCATCAATGGTCATGCAGATGTATAAGTCATGGGCACAGCGGCGTGGATATAAAGTAACTTTAATTGATGAAATGCCTGGTGAGCTTGCAGGAATCAAGGTTCTTCTTCACACCATCTTCAGAATTATTTACTTTAAAATTATTTTGCAATTTTCCACATAAGTCTTGCATGCATGGTCCATGGCTACCTCCTCCCTCTAATGTGATTACTGTTTCTGATTTTCAACTGTCAAGTTCTGTTTTGCTTAATTTGCATATATTTAAACTTCAAGCAATATCACCAATAGGATTCCATTTCCATTTGTAGCCTCTAGTTCAACATAGATTTTGCCTCTGACACTTATTCCCTTATGTTATATTTTCGATTGAAGGGAACTGCTAGTTTCTGAATATATGGGTCTATTTGCTTTTTCAGCGAGCTACCATTAAAGTAGATGGTGAGTTTGCATTTGGATATGCCAAAGCAGAAATAGGAGTGCACAGGCTGGTGCGCATATCACCTTTTGACAGCAATAAGCGCCGACATACTTCATTTGCTGCTGTGGCAGTTATTCCAATCCTAGGTGATGGATCTACCCATGTAAAGATTAATGAATCTGATCTTCGAATTGAACGATTTCGGAGTGGTGGTGCTGGTGGCCAGCATGCTAACACAACTGATAGTGCTGTAAGAATAGTTCATATTCCTACAGGAGTTACTGCAACTTGTCAGAATGAAAGGTAAGAAATATGTGTACATATTCACACACTGACTGTGTTGTGTGTTGTGAATTTTGAGTATTACAAAAGGCTTATATTGCCTAGATTACACACTTAGAAAGGGTTTATATATCAAGACACTCGTTACACTTCCAAAGTAGGCTTACACTTGCAAAGTAGGTAGCAAAGGAGGTGGTCTTCCTGCATATGAAATTGTGGGCCTCATTTAAGGTTTATGTGTATGGTTTAGTTCAAATCTTGCCGATTCCTCCCTTGGACATGAAATAAGGACACTTGGTTTATTTATTTTCTTTTTTGCCTTTGGTTAATATAATTTTTAAAGTCTATTTGGATTTCTTTAATTTTTGGCCTTGTGAATGTTGGAACCTAGGTTTACAGGATTTTTTGCTTCCACGTTCCATGAACATTGCCTCCCCTCTCTCCACAACTTTCCTACCCTTTATCCGCAACATGCTTCCACTATCTACTCAAAGTTCCTCCAAAACTTCCCTAACCTAGGTGATTATGGGATCTTGTGACTGTGTAGGTCAAGTCTCCAATTCCTATAAATAAGTGCCTCTCCGCTCTTGCAAAACACACCTTCACTCATTCTCCTCTCTTTTCCTATCTTGGGTTCTTTGCTCTTACGAGTTTACTTGCCAGTTATGTGCTTCTCGATACCACCTGAGATGTTTCTATTGTATATCGGGAACTTGTGTGACACAATGCGTATAAGCTCTTAAGGACAGTGCTCGTCCATGCCTTGAGAAACGATCTTGTTCATGTTCTAATTATGTTGTGTTCTTAGGTTTTGATTTTTGGGTATTATTTGAAAACAGATCGCAGCATCAGAATAAGGCTTCAGCTATGGCTGTGCTTCAGTCAAGGTTAGACCAACTGGAGATGGCACGCCAGGCACAGTTGAATGCACAACATACACAGTCTCTCACTGACATAACATGGGGCACTCAGATTCGTAGTTATGTTCTCCATGTAGGTTTGAGATTGTACATGTCTCTCCCTCCCATTTTTTTAGCAGTCTGTCATGATCTAGGCCTTTTACCTTAATCATAATCATAACTAATATTATTTATGTATGATGCAGCCTTACCATATGGTGAAAGATCTTAGAACTAACTATGAGGTTTCAGATCCTGAATCCGTCCTTGAGGGAGATCTAGACGGATTCATCTTGAGCTATCTATCAGCTTCTTTGGACAAAGACGATGATGCTTAAATCAATCAAATTCTCAGCCTATGGCAACATTTTGCATATTCAGTGCTGAAAGGCTTTTTCAGAGTCTGAGGTTAAGTCATCTGCCCTTTCGGTAATTGTCATTCCTCATCAAGGTTTATATCAGAATACAAGGAAGCATCTTTGGCTTCATATGGTACATTTGCCGCGACAAATACATATCACTGAATTATATATGTGGAAGTATGATGCTAAAAGCTTGATATTTTTTGGCTTGCGGAGTCGGAATAACTTCCCAATGACCTTTGATGCAGCAAACCATGATTATTGTTCTTTTAATATTCATTTATTTACACATATGAAACTAGTAGAATGTACGAGATTTGTATCCTTTTTATCTCCTGGGAATAAAGGATGATTTTTTTACTAGAATTTGCGTTTATTTCTTGCGACACTAACGAGTCTGACCGTATGTATCAACGTTAAGGGCAGGTACCTTTTGTTCATTTAATCTCAGTTGAAGGAAGTTATTTTCGACAAATTTGTAACAAATAATTCCTACGTTATTCTTTCTATTTCCTTTCGATGTTTCGAAATTTTAAGTTGCAATGTTTTTTTTGCTAATCCCGACCTCAGAAATTGCAATCTTGAATAAACTTCGTGACTGACATCGATCCTATGGTATCGGTGCTTCATTACGGAAGTGGAATTGATTGAAAGAAAAGAATGAAGGAAAAGCTTTTACAAGATAATATAACATGTGGGTGACTTTCAACTTTCAATAAAATAATTAAAACTAAATAAAATAAATTTAGAGGCTAAAAATGAAATAATTTTAATGATAGTGTGTGATAGAAAAAATAAACATAAGGGTAACTGTGAGGTTAATATAATTACAGTGAAAATTTTAATATAGTATTATTTTAATATTACATAAAATTTATACAGATTCCGTTAAATAGCAAATAAGACTTATATATTGTTTAGTGCTTTTTACATTAATGTTATCCTAATAATTAAAACAAGCAGTTGGGAGATAGAAATAGATAATATATACAATAAGTAATATCCTCCTAAGTAAATTATGAGAAAAAGGAAATAAAAAAAGAAAATTAGGTTTAAATTTGGTAACAAAGAAATAGATTGTAATTGAAGTTGTCCGAAACTGACGTACACATTGCTGAATTCATTACATGCTTTTTAATGCCTAATGCAAGCCCATTTTAAACAGTGTATAGTTGGGCCGATTGGACAACCCATTATCATTAACTTTGTGCACTTACGCAATTCGGCTTCTCTCTTGCTAGCAATAATTTACCTGAACCTCAAATCAAGAATCTATTATGGAAGGTTTCATTTAATTTATCATTGTTTATACTTTACAGTAATTTCCAAATATTTCGTTACATTTCGTTTTCCGTTACTGCCATGCCATGGCTTTCCAGAAGAAGAAAGTTCGATTTCTAACCATTGTGACTGCCATCGTTGCTTTTAGCATCACAGGTACCCAATTTTTCATTTCCTATTCTATGTATTCTATTTTTGTGATTACAATTGATTTTCCTTTTCTTCTTCTTTTTCTCAAGCATTTGACATTGATGTTATCTAATTATAGACATCAACGAGATTAAAAAATGTAGCAGACATCAATGAGATTAAAAAATATAGCAGATATCAATGATTTAACTCTTGCATCTCTACTTTGTTTGATTGTGCAGAAAAATTCGGATCCCTTTTTTTAATTTCATGTCAAATTACTCGTAATCTTGCATCAGACTCGATTGGACAATGAATATTTATTGCTTGCTTCGTGCTATTTTTTCGTGAACAATTTGACAATGATCTTAATTTGGGAGAGTTTGCTTAATTAGTTTTTTCTTTTACAAATATTGATTGTGAAGTACTAAGAGTCTATAATCCGAATTGTATTAATCAAAGTAATGTTTTAATAATTGAAGAAAGTTTTAACTGATAAATATTGTTTTTACTGATAAAAAATTCTTAACCAATTGTCCGGGACATGATTGTTCACATCATAGCTACAGTAGAATATTTCTCGTGTTACATGCAAGTTTTAATTTATTTATGTGATAATTAATGTGGTGGATTCTGCTTCCTCTAGAGTGATAAAGATACAATTAATATGCAATCTCCATTGTTAACTATAAAATGGATGATTATTACAAAATATTAATATTGACTGGTAATTTTCTCATGAACGGATGAAACTTATTTGACCATATATAAAATAAATGCTCACTGAGACAGATTTTTCATCTTTAACTTGTTCCTTATGACTAACACATAATTGGTAAGGTGGAGCTTGGTGCTGATTATTGTGTGCTCCTTCTGTCAGCTAAAAAATGCAAGCAACTTGTTGGTGAGAATGCGTCATCCCATCACAGTGGGAAGTTTACACTCTTAAATTGCTTTGACATGACTTCTGGAACGTTAGCATGTAGTGTGAAGGAAGGTGTGAAGCTGTACTTGTACAATATCAGAGCTGCTCGTGTTGAAGGAGCAAGGCAAGAGGCAATGAAATCTGCCCTTGTTGATGTTGTGAAGCAGGGAATGTCAGAAAGGGCTTCAGTGAAATATGCCAAGAAAGAAGGTGAAAAGGCAGCAAAATTGGCTTCTCGTAAAGCCAAACACACTATGGGTCCTATCATCTCTTCAGGATGGGACCTTTTTGAATCTGTGTACTATGGTGGCACTTTCACTTAGGGGTTCTTTAGGGGAAGTGGCACTTTGTGTGGAGCTTATGTTGGAGGGTTCCTTGGGGAGCAAAGGCTTGGGGGACTTGGTTACCTTGTTGGAAGTCATATGGGTAGTTGGTTAGGAGGTAAACTAGGGCTAATGCTATATGATGTGGTTAATGGACTGCATTTCTTGTTGCATTCTGTTCAAACACTAGAAACAAAAGTTCAGGTAACTTTTGCCAACTAACTAACAAGAAAATTAATTATGAAGCAACTAGAATTTCTTTCTTACATGAAATGTTTTTAGATGTAGAGTTTATACAATGTTTGAATCTACTTTCTGCAACAACTTCAAAACATCTAAATATTCTAAGTGAAATATTTAAATTTATTAAATTAATTAAACCTTTAATGATTATATATGTATATATATTATCGTATTTCATTATTTTGAAATTAAATCTGAACTCTAAATGAATATAAATTGTCGACTTCTATCTTATACTAATGATTAATATATTGATAATGCATGTATGTGATGAAAATATAACTTTTCATTCAAACTTCTAAACAGATATAAAAAGTGATAATGAATTTCTAAAATTAAGTTACTTTCAATTATTAACCTTTTTTTTATCCACAAATAGTAATAAAAATAGAAATATAAATTACAATCATCAAATAAAAAATTATTTATACCAAAATCATCTCCCAATCTATTTTCCAATCATATACACTTGAATTCCAAATCAATTTCGTCGCCAATAATATTTATCATTCCCTGGTCAGCGTCACAGTACTCGTTTCCAAATCACTCTCGTACTAATGTTAAACATAATCAATAAACAATACGTGGTTAGAAATAGTTTTGAAAAAAGCAAATTCCCAAGCTCACTCTTTCCCTCCATCCAACGTGCTACATCAAAATGTTCAAAACTGGCTACAGTGCATGCCACCTTCACGGGTTCATACATGCAAAATATTCAAACCATATAACGTTGGTCTTTGAAAACTTTAGAGTTATTACGTTTGTTACTATATATTATTACTGCTAATTTACGCATGATTTGCGCATGACAATTACAAATTTATGTAATCTGTGATGTTGAGAGAAACTAATTCATTTCACAAAACTCAATTTGAAACCTCTACGTTTTATTTGTTGCGAGAGGAATCAATGGAAAAATGTGGTGTTGGAGGTTGCGTGGGTAGTTGGTGAAAGGAGTGTTTCGTAGGATACGTGGCTCCATTTGGCACACGCCTTCTTGTGGTTGCCACACTTCTCTGTATATAAAACAAATAATCAAGTATATTTGACTTTCTTCATGCCCCACCAACATGCCTACCATTATTTTAACCAATCTCTGTCTTACCAACACAATCAAATTTGGAATGGCACAACCGAAAGCTGCCTCAACTCACCAATCACACTCAAAACGAACAAACAAAAGCATTTCATTTTAGGATGGAGATAATTTGTAAACAAAATCACTTTTTATTTTTTGATTGTTTTTTTACTGCACGGACGACATCATTAAGGTTAAGGATGCAAATTTTTTTAGCAACATGCTCTTCCTGTAGCTTTCATTTTCTTTGTTGTTCTACCCTACCTCTTGCAAAAGTGCCTTTACACTATTCCCCTTTAGTTTCAGCGTCGAGTAATCGCATTTGGTGCTGTTACAGTGTTGCTGGTATCTAAGAGTGGAAGTGGACAATTTGGCAGCCATGAAATTACAAAAAGAAAAGAAAAGAATATAGAGTTATTTAGGGTGAAGAAAAAGTAGCTTTTGGTTCATATCTCTGATTGATGCACATTCTCAAACTCTATTCCCACCCCAGACATCCAAATCTGATGTCTATATCTAAGGAGCCACTTCCTTTAGTTTTCAACTTAAGAGCCATGGACGGTTGGGGAAGAATATAGGGATGATGCATGACTAGTTACAACCCATCAATGATTGTTGCATTTAGGTCGAATCTACCAAATCAAAATTGGTGGATTTTAATTATTTCATTAAAAAATTTTACGTCACCCTTTGTTTAAGTAAAAGAGAAGACCCCATTTGTTTATTTCGTGTAAGGAAGCCAAAATGAGAGAAATTTTATCTTCAACCGTACAAGGCAAAGCGTTATTAATGAAAATTGCTTGCACGAAATAAAGGGAATGAAAACGTCTCATTCGCACCGTTCAAATGGAGGGGGAAAAGAGAAGGAATCGAGATTACGATAAATTAATATATTAATATATCTTTGCATGATACGTTGAATGTCAACATGATCAGTTTATATATTTTTGTTAGTGCCCATATTGTGTCCCTACAGCGTTTGTAAAGACATTTTCTGTAGCAGTGGCAAAAAAATTGACCAGAAATGGAAAAAGAAAAAAGTAATGAAAATCGAATATCAAAGTGTTGGATAGGTGCCTTTGGGTTTATTTATTTATTTTTGTAATGGGCATCCAACTTATGTCATGGGCCAATTAACCCTAAAAATCTTAAAGGTAACACAAACAAATAAACTCAAAATAAGGTTTCTGAATCGCGCATAAATTCTATTAGCTACTTGGGGACATCTGAATGATTCAAAATAAAAGTATAAAGTTATCAAGCTAAAGTGCAAGCATTCTAGGAATATGGCAAAATTAAAGACGGGTAAAAAGGGAAAAATATAGAAATATATATATATATATATATATATATATAT
>Ga0123340_1002406_pt1 | contig 16857 bp, 10 predicted proteins | sample SirMexnodulemix_FD_89961 | JGI IMG/M metagenome (GOLD analysis project Ga0123340, IMG submission 89961) | Root nodule microbial communities of legume samples collected from Mexico - Siratro Mexico nodule mix | ecosystem: Host-associated > Plants > Roots > Nodule | place: Mexico: Nepantla... | reverse complement strand
TTATAAATCAGTTTTATAATATTGAATTAAATTTAAAGTTTATTTCTAAAAAAATTAATTTCCATACGGATGTTTACCTTCTTTTATTTTCCAACTAGGAATCAACAAATTGACATTCGAAATAAAAATTCAATTAACGAAAGAGAGAAAAAAATTTAACAAAAAATATTCCTGAATGCTATTATTTTTTCTTCTAACTATTAAGAGAGCATTTCAGGTTATATTTGTCAAATAGATAGATTGGACTAATGGTTTTGAAAAGTTATGATGAATGGATTAAAACAAGTTGTTAATTTATTTATGATCTATTAAGATACAATTTATTCACTATCCATTAAAAAAGTCATCTGTTAACTTTTCTTACGAATTTAATGCTGATAAAATAAAAATTCAACGATATCCAAACATTCTCTTAGAAAAAGTATTTTTCATGGTCACTTAAATATATTTTCTCCATTTATTCATGTATTTTTAAAATTACTATTTTTTTAATTCAATCTAAGGATTTTATTCAAGTTATAATGAATGGATTAAAACAATTTATTAATTTGCTTATGATCTATAAAAACCATCACAATGTCATTTAACAAAATTCACATAAATAATCTCTTAACTTTTTATTTATAAATTTATATTCAATCCATCCATAACCTTTTTAGAAAAAAATATTTTTCACAATTATTTAAGTATTTTCTCTCATTTTTCCGTAATTTTTAAAAAATTAAAACTATAACTTTTTTGTTTAATTCACTTCAACGAAATGATTATTTGATATATTGGCTTTTTAAAGATATTTTCAACATAAAAAAGCTATTTTAAAAAAATTATACTATTTGTGTGTGCCATAAATTGTAGAAGTTTTTAATAAATTAAAAAAAATATATGAAATAAATTACGTTGAATTGATTTTGTTTCATGAAATGTTAATGAGAAATTAATCCATGGAATTTGAAACTTGAAAATCAAATGAATCGATTACCGTTTATCCATTTTATTAGATGATTCATAAAATCTTATTTAAGTGTTCTTTTAATAATTAATAAATTGAAATAGACTTTACGTGGATAGATTAGATGGATCATGGACAAAACTTTTGTCCTCTAGTGTGAAACTTTGAATACAACTTTATTGTTTTTTATTTTTAATACTTTATATATTTAACTTTCATTAATCTCGTAATACACCAAGTCACATTTTGCTATATACTATCAATTATTTAGATAAAATTAATATAAAAGACTTTATTTCACCATAAAAATGTTAAAAACGCAAAAAATTAGGCCATTTTTATTTTTAGTATATTGGCAAGGAAAATTATCTTTTGAGAACACTATTCATTAAATCAACCGATTTTTTTAACGAAATATTATATAACAATACAAAATGATAAAATGAAAGGTGGTGTCAGTGTATCAGGATTTTTAGGTCTCTCTGAAACAAGCTTCTGAAACATATATATCTCTTGGAAATTGAGACACCCTCTGCAGGTTCAATCATACCACTACCTAAATACAACATGCACTTGGATCTTTGTTTAATGTTATTGTATGTCCATTCAGTAGTGGTCTTTGCAGCAAACTCTGATGTATTGTATACAGTAACTCTCATTCTATAGTTAAGGATTAGTCTCATGAATTAAAATTTATCCAACCATTGGTTCCTATATATTTCTTTTTGCTGTGATTTTAGGGAGCATGGCACCAATCACAAGACTGGTTAAACCATGGTGGAGATTTGTTCAACCGAAGATATGCTTACAAGGAGCGTAAGATCAGCACCAAAACTGCACCAGACCTGCGTATGAAGTGGAAATTCTATGCTGGCAGAGACATCACTGCAACACCAGCCATCTACGATGGCACCCTTTATTTTCCAAGCTGGAATGGTAACATCTATGCGGTTAAAGAAGCTGATGGATCGCTTCTTTGGAAGCAGAACTTGGAGAAATTGACAGGTCTGAAAGCAACTGAAGGCCTTGTTGAGAATGTGAATTGGACAGTGTCACGGTCAACTCCCACAGTGGCTGGTGATTTACTGATGATTGGATTGTATAGTCCTGCTTCTGTTATTGCTGTCAAAAGAACAACAGGTGAGCTTGTGTGGAAGACAACCTTGGATTACCATCCTGATGCACTCATCACCATGTCTGGAACATTCTACAACAGGTCACTATTTGCACATCTGTTATGTTTCCTCAAGAATTAATGGAAAAATTCATGTTATAAATTTTATTTATATCATCCTTATGTTTTTATCTTTCTGCCTGCACCATGCTCAACCCTCCACAGAGGTTACTATGTTGGAATATCTTCCCTGGAGTCACTTGCAGCCCTAGAAAAGTGTTGCACGTTTCGTGGAAGTTTTGTCAAACTTAATGCTGAATCTGGTGGCATTTTGTGGCGGACCTATATGATACCAGATAACAACAACACAAAAGGAGAATATGCAGGAGCTGCCGTTTGGGGAAGTAGTCCTTCCATTGATGAGAAAAGAAAGCATGTCTATATTGGCACCGGGAACCTCTATTCTGCACCATTACGTATACGCGAGTGTCGAGAAAGACAAATCGATCGAACTCAGCATGCTCAACCAGACGAGTGTGTTGAACCAGACAACCACTCCAACTCAATCTTAGCCCTTGATTTGGATTCTGGGAAGATCAGATGGTACCGCCAGTTTGGCGGCTACGATGTATCTGTTTTAGTATGTAGCGATTCTTCCACACCTAGTCCTAATTGTCCTCCTCAAGCAGACAAACCAGATGTTGATTTTGGGGAGGCACCAATGATTTTGACTGCATATATAAATCGAATCAAGAAAGATATTATTGTTGCAGTCCAGAAAAGTGGTATTGCATGGGCTTTGGATCGCAATAATGGTCACCTCCTTTGGTATACGGTAATACTTAATTTATAGTATGATCGTTTTCAATGAACAATTGGTGGATATATCTCTAGATCATCATGTTTTTTCCAATTTTTCTGCTATCCTAACAGAAAAAAAGCTGATTAGGTACTGTAGAGTATTGATCTCAATCAGAAGATGATAGGACACAATTATCAATTGAAAATTTATTCCTCTTTTGTGCTCATTTTCTTCATCTTTTTCCATTTTTTATCAGCAATACTTTCTTTTTGTAGGAAGCTGGGCCATACGGGCTCGCAGGAGGTGGATCATGGGGTGCAGCAACTGATGAAAAGAGGGTATACACTAACATTGTCAATTCTGATGCTAAAAATTTCACTCTTGCTCCCTCAAATGAGATTACAACTGCTGGTGGGTGGGTGGCAATGGATGCTAACAATGGTAGAGTTCTATGGTCAACAGCAAACCCTAGGAACAGCACTGCTTATGGCCCTGTTAGTGTTGCAAATGGTGTTGTGTTTGGTGGATCCGCTGATAGAATGGGATACATATATGCAATTGATGCCAAGAATGGGAAAATTTTATGGTCCTATGAAACTGGAGCCAGTGTTTATGGAGGCATGTCAATCTCCAAAGGGTGCATATATGTGGGCCATGGATACAATGCTGCTTATGGGCATACCTTGAACTTAACACAAGGAAGCTTTCTCTTTGCCTTCTGTGTCAAAGACTTTGAATGGTTGTATTAGATTTATTTTAAAAATAATTCATTTCATTAGTAAAAAGGCAGTTAAAGTTATCTCTTTTTTAAAAAATGTGATAATCAAAACAAGGGCATATATAAATTATTATTAATAAAACAAAAGCTAGCATATATTTTTCTCTCTGAATTTCTCTCTATATTTAGCATAGTTTTAAACATTTATTTATAAATAGTTGATTTTGTTGTTTTTTTCGTTGAATTCCAAGTTAAAGTCTCTTATATAATTTGATGTCGGAACCTTTTATATCCGTAAACGTCAACACAGCTCCACTGCATTTTATCAATTTTCTCAATGATGAATATACTTTTTTTTTTTTTTCAGCCAATAATTAGTATACTAATTTAAAATTATAATAGCCTTATCATCACCCTACCTTTAACTTTCTCATTGTTTTTATTGATGTGACCAATTTGTATATTTCATCGATATAATTTTTGTCACATTCACTGAGTACCATCTTCCAAGATAGAAAAGAGCAAATGACATTCACATTTGTAGATTTAGGTCGGAGACATGACCGATTGGTGCTATGTTTGTCAATACAAAAGTCATTCACACTTGTAAATGTCTTCATGTCTTTTCGCCTTATCTTCAGTGGATTTCTCTTGGGTCTCACATGATAAGAACAATTGCATATGCAAAGTTCTCTTACTACTTCATTCGCATCGAACTCATAAAGTGATGTTCTCAACCTCTGATAAGTGCATTCATCACCATCTTCAAAGTGAAGTGGGTTACCCAAAAGTCATTAATAGATTGGGGATCATATGATACTCATCTTCCTCTTACTTTGACTTTCTTTCCTGAAGAAATTGTTCTTCACCACAAAACATTTGCATAAAATTCATAGACAATATTCGGATCATACTTGGGCAATAAATCAGCCAGCTTCATCCAATTTTTCCTCAGCAGACCATTCAAACGGGTTATATTCACCTTGTTTAAGATGCACTCTTCTCCCGGGAATAAAAAATCAGTTCTTGATAACCTTTTATCTCTTCTATTTTTCTTTATCTTTGAACAAATTTCTCATTGGAGACTTAGCAGATGATGTCTCAATTCTGACCTTGTTGAAAGGAGTAGCACTAAGGCCAGCGGTGCTCTTGGTACGACCCATCTATTTTAAACAGTAATCAAATTTCATCAACCATAAGAATGTCAAGATGAAATCAAATGGGTTGCATAATAATAACCAGCATTATAGGCATAGTATATCATGTACATTCAATAACTGTCTAACGAGTTCATGCTCAAGTGTTTTTCAAATTTGGCATTTTAACAAACACTTGGTATGCATAATGAGTAAGGATCAATTTGCTTAAAGCCACAAATCAAGCAAATATCATGCCCAACATGCATAAATTTGAATGGATTAAGTTTATATACATCATACATTCATCACATTCATATTCAAATTTCTGCTCAAACCAAATGGGAACATAGGGTTTTCTACTCAATTAACGAAATTGGGAGTAACAGCATAAGCTAGCTTCAATAACTATACTTGGATTTATTAGCTTTTTGTTTAATTTATCAAATTTGGTGTCTTTATGGCACTCTTTCTTTGCTTGCCTACCTGGCCAAATGCATGGGGCAATGTAGGGTATTGCTCTAAAAGATATTCTTTCAAAGGCAACAACCGGTTGTACTGATGTAGCATTCATCATTCCTAGAGACAATAAGCGCACATGGCTCCCAAAAGATTAACTAAATCTTGTGGTTTAGTTGCCATCAAAATTTGTTAAACAATCATCAAAATGGAACAGTAACTTGAAATGAAAATTTTATTGTGAAGACTGAGTTATTAGACAAGTCTGACCAAATACATTTTATGGGCTTTACGCCAAAAAATCACACCGAGCATTATTCCTAGACTATTGTCAAGAGGAATCGGACAACATTATACTGGGGGATATCTCCAGTATGACCAATATTGTTTCCAAAAGCTAGCTTTGCATTGAAAAAAAAAAAAAATGGGAATCCAAAGTGCTGGTAACGTGATTGAGTGATGCTACATGATAAAAAAATATGAACACGTACAAGATGGAATTTTTTTTATGATAGTACGGCAGTGAAAGCACTTTCTAGAATTCAGTGAAAGCACTTTCTAGAATTCAGTGACTAAATGCTCAGAATTCGAAGATTGTGACGCAAAAATTATGACCGGAGCTCCGAGAGAAAGCACGGTAACTCACCGGAGGTGTTACTTCAGACTAACCAAAGTAGAATAGGTGGTACAACACAAATAATATCACTATTTATTTGGGTACAGATATACTGTTTTATTCATCCATTACAATACTAACCATACAAATTAATCGCTTCAGACGACACAGAAGGCAAAGAGTGAAGTTCCACCTGTTAAGTTTGCGGAAAACCCTAGATTTACATTATATCCATGACCCACATATATGCAACCGTTGCTAATTGACATGCCTCCATAGACACTAGCTCCTGTTTTGTAGGACCACAAAATGTTCCCAGTCTTTGCATTAATTGCATAAATGGATCCATTTCTATCAGTTGATCCAGCGAAGACAACTTCATTTGCAACACTAACAGGACCATTAGCAGTGCTATTACTAGGGTTTGCCGTGGACCATAGAATTTTGCCTGTGTTTGAATCCATTGCCACCCACCCACCCGTAGTTGTAGTTGTATTTAACGGTGCAAGAGTAAAATTTTTGGCCCCAGAATTTGCAATATTGGTGTAAACTCTCCTTTCATCAGTTGCTGCACCCCACGTTCCACCTCCAGCAAACCCACCGGGTCCAGCTTCCTACATAGTATGAGTTTTTTTATAAGCTAAAAGGATATAACAAAAGGTATAAGAAGTGATACTAACAGAAACTTTGAAAAACAGACAGAAAACCAGATAGGTTTAGCTAAGTATGAGTTGAATGCAATTAATAATGAGTTAGAGGCATACAAAATCAGGTTTAGTGTGTTATCATAGCACAAAAAATGGTTTGGAAAGAAATTATATACACTTTTCAAGTAATGTATTTGGATCTTCTAAACTTTATAAATTTTATTCCGAATTTCATATCTTGTTGTAAACTTATGTGTCACGTTTATTTTGAATGAAGATTATACAACTACTCTAGAGTATATATAAACTCTTTTCATCAAAAGTGAAAATATGAAATCAAACAACTTTTATATTAATGGAAATTATTTGAATAGAAATGATATACTGTGTACCGTAAACCAAATGAGACTGCCATTGTTGCGATCTAGAGCCCAAGCAAAGCCACTTTTCTGGACAGCAACAACCATATCTTTTTTGGTACCATTAACATATGTTGTCAGCATCATTGGTGCCTCTCCAAAATCAGCATCTGGGGTAGGACCTGAAGGAGGACAATTAGGAGTTGAAGGATTGGTGCAAGCAAAAAACCACACATCATAGCCTCCTAGTTGGCGGTGCCATGTAATGTTCCCAGAGTACAAATCGAGGGCCAAGATTGAATTGGAGTGGTTTTCTGGTTCAACACACTCATCTCGTTGAGTAGGCTTAGTTTGATTATTTTGTCTTTCTTGACATTGAAGTATGTGTAATGGGGCAGAATAGAGGTTTCCAGTAGCAATATAGACATGATTTCTATAAACATCAATGGAGGGGCTGCTTCCCCAAATGGCAGCGCCTGCATATTTTCCTCTTGTGTTATTGTTATCTGGTAACACATAGGTCTTCCACAAGATGGCACCAGATTGAGCATCAAGTTTTGTAAAACTTCCACGAAATATACAGCATTGTTCAATGGTTGCGCCTTCTTCTAGTGAAGATGTCCCAACATAGTAACTTCTGTGGAGAGTTCAGGTGCACAATACACAAAGCGTAAAGGTCAAAGCAAGTAACTCATGGGACTACTGCAAAATTCATTATAATAGTTGTGGATTTGAGTAATATGCATGGAGTTTTATGTTCGAAACTCTTTGATATATTTAATGATAAAATAGAGTTGATAAAAGAGATGAGATGAGCATTATGTATTGTACAAACAAATACGCAGAAAAGAGAAAGACAAGATTAAATAAAGAGAAAATATAAGATAGGATAATGTGTAAACAGAAAAAGATATGAAAAAAAATTATGCAGTAAAGTTATAATGGAATAGTAGCATCATGAGCTACCTAAGGGTAGACCATGGGAAGATTTATGCAGTAACAGCTTTTGGATGCATGAGTATGTTTGCTCTAAGAGTTAATTGGTGTGGAAATTTTGTCATGGTTAGATTGGACTGAACAGAGTACTACCACATCTCTCACTCACATGCACATTTTTTGATAATGGGCTATTCAAAAAGGAAGTATGAGGTTTCTTGTAGTTCGTAGTGATTTGGGCTCATTGGTAGCAGAGAAACCGGTGTGTAATAGTATTCAGCAGGTTAAATACTGCATACCTGTAATTATGATCCAATTCAATGCTAACCTTTCATGCAATGGTTAGAGTATTGTAAGTGACCAGAAAAGTGGATAACCAAACACTCCTTAATTGTGATGATAGTGAATAGAAAAAGTGGGAGTTTGAACAGAGAAATTAGTAAAGTTGTAAGGAAAGATGGCTAGACTGACCCGTTGTAAAATGTCCCAGACATGGTGATGAGTGCTGCAGGATGATAATCCAAAGTGGTCTTCCACGCAAGTTCACCACTTGTTCTTTTGAGACCAATAACAACGGCAGGGCCATAGATTCCAACAATCAATAAATCCCCAGCAACAGTGGGAGTTGACCTCGACACTGTCCAATTTACATTCTGAACAAAGCCCGTTGCATTTAGACCTGTCAGAATCTGCAAGCTCTGCTTCCAAACAAGAGATCCATCGGCTTCTTTAACTGCATAGATGTTACCATTCCAGCTTGGAAAATAAAGGGTACCCTCATATATGGCTGGTGTTGCAGTAATATCTTTGCCTGCATAGAATTTCCACTTCAAACGTAGGTTTGGTGCTGTTTCGGGGCTGATCTTGCGCTCTTTGTAAGCATATCTCCTGTTGAACAAATCTCCCCCATGGTTTAACCAGTCTTGTGATTCTTGTCCTTGAAACTAAAAACAAGAAACCAATAATTTTAATTCATGAGTAATCCTTAAAACTATATATGCAAGTGCTACATATTATACACATTAACGATAGTGGTAAAGAGTATTATACATCTGAGCTTGCTGCAAACACTACTACTGCATAAGCCCAAACCAACAGTAAACAAAGAGCTGAGTGCATGATGTATTTAGGCAGTGGCAAATTGCAAGACATGTTGAGAAAACAATAGAAAGAGACTGAATTATATGAAGAAAAATTGCCCAACTGTGCATGACGACAGTCTGATATAAAAATCGTTGACTTTGAATTTAATGCATGTTAAAATAGTGATAACATTTATCTTACCAGATGAAAAACTCTATTTCGTAATTATTTCTATTATTAGAATAGAGATGAGAAGCAAAAAGAGAAATATTAAAGTATGAATGCGATATTGAAACAAAGAGAAGTAAATTATAGAAAACGTTGTACTTCCAAATTTTCAGTACTTTCTATCTTTCTCCCTTGAGTTGAGGAGTGCACCGACAATGATTCCTTTTGCTTCACGTAAAGCTTTATGACGTTGACATGCTGACCTCAAACGAAAGATAAAATAAAAAATGAGAAAGGCCAAAGTTTCAAGGATAACACATCGCGGTTTTTAAGTTCTTTAATATCTTGCCGTACAAGAATGTAACGTCTCTCTACCTTACAAAACTTAACAAAGGTAAATAATTATATGGCTTGCTGAATATATTATTTATTTAAATGTATTCCGAATCTACGTATCACTTCTGTTTCTTCCTTCAGAAACTAAATCTATTCTGTTTCTGTCAAAGATCAATGATATAGCATTCTAGCAAAATAAAATTATGAAAAAAAAAAAAGAAAAACTGTAGCATCGTGTAGGAAAGTAAGAAGTCAAAGAGGTCTGATGTGACGGAAATAGATTAGACAATTCAAAGGTTGTTGTTGCCCTTTCCTTTGGCCTTTCATGATCCCATTCGCTATAGCCTTTAAGGTGATCGGGTTGCTCAAATTATTTATGTAAGGATCAACCTGTTTGATTTCTAAAATTTTGCATATGATACGTAAGTCTACCTAATATTAGTTCATAAAGAGATATAATTTCAATGCAGAATTCAATAAATGAATAAAATCATAATACTTAGCAAAGAAAAATGAACGTTTGTCTGTTTAAGACTTGTCAAGGCCTTCTATATCTGCATTCCAGCTCGTTAACCAGTCAGTCTAATTCTTATAACCTAATGTGCCTAACACTGCAGACTCGAAGTTAAATATTTAAAGAAAACAAATTGCATATTTAGCCTTAAGTATAGAATTTGGTTATTGTATGAGCAAGGAAGGTGTCTTCTTCTTTATCTTGGAGTGATTCTTGAATTCTTTTAGGATGATCTGTCATATCTAATTCTTTATTTCGTATTTGTTCTTACATAGACCTGGAAGATCTTCTGTCTTCGGACGTTGTCCTCGGTATCAAGTGTAGTCCTTGGTTTCGGGTGTTGTCCTCAGTTTTAGGTATAGTGCTCGGTCTCTAACGGATGTGGGAGAAAACTTGAGGCTAAAGGTACTTCAAGGGAAAGTCAAAACACGGATGTCAGAGTGGTAGTATAGAGATTGGATTTTCGTATCTTAACTTGACTTGTTTGTATTGGATTTATAAGAGTTGAACTCTAGGTAAACATTGTGATTGGTGAAGGTTTCAGGACAAAGTAGCTTTTGACAGTTTACTACTGTCAGTGATTGTCTGATAAACTATCAGTGTTATAACATGTTGTGGTCGAATACATAGGTCAATACTACCATTCGGTCATGAGTATTTATTTTATTTTTCATAAATTTAATTACAGGAAATGTGTGTTAATTTCTAAGGAGGATAGTATGTATTACAAAAATAACGGACAAAGAAGAATGGTACATGCATTGGAAGTGTTAAAAGTACAGAGATGTTCCTTTGTTAGTCTATCTTTATTCCTTCTCTTCACCTTCTACACCCCGAATCTCAAGGTAACTTGAGAAAGGTGAACAAAAGACTCTCGCACCAATTGTCTTGTGATTTTGGATTGGGTTGGTCACCGATTCGGGTATAGAATTAGTTAAATCATTAACTAAATTAAAAATTAAAATAGTCATGGCCAACACGAACACAATGTGGGTGCATAGACGATGTGGTGTAGTAATTTCTGTAATAGGTTGCTTATGTTATGAGCAGTTGCTGAGTATTACAAATTTGGCACGAAATTTTGTTTTTGATAAATCAAATATTTATAGATGAAATAGCATGGAATAACAAGATTGTAGGGAGACAACATTCATTTCTACCCGTTGTTTTTGCTCTAAACTTAATCCCTTGTTAGTGGGGTCATATTTTGACGTGAAATAATAGGATCTTGAACCTTGGTTGGTCACGTCAAAGAGGAAGAGAGAGCTAGTGATGCGTGTTCATTTCTGGAACATAGCGGTTAATCTGATTTGACACACTCTTAGAGAAAGAAAATGGCAACGGTGGTTGGAGAAGAAGGAAGTTTCCAGCCTCAGAACTTTTAGAGGACAAACTTTTGAAGTAGCCCGTTAAGCACCCTTTCCCGTTCTGGTTCAAGGAACTGGGTGAAGCCAATTGATGATGCTCCCCAAGTCTTAAGTTCAAGCCTGAACCAAGAACATTCTCTGATAACTCTTGTTTACCACTGTTTGATCCATGTTCCACTATTGATGAAACTGCAGCAGCTATTACTGAACGAAAACTCGGGTCTGTGCTGATTGCTTTGGTTATTGTTTCTGCCAAAGCTTCTCTGGAGGGAGTTTGGCTTGTGCATTGTTGGTAGAAATGTTGTAGGAAATTATTTGGCTGCATAATTGGCCTTGTGGGCACTTTGTCAATTGGTGTTGAGGTTATGCCATTATCATGGAACCCCTTACCCCAAATGGATGGTATGAAGTTATGCTCCGGTGAACAAAAGCTGACACTAGCTGAGGATCTTGGGTTTGAAATTGAAGCCATGGTTGAAGGTAAGCCATGGTGGAATTGAGTTGATGAGGAGGAAGGAGCTGAAGAAGTCAGGTCTAGAGTGATTGTTGAGAAAGTCTGTGGTGAGGCATGGTTTGGTGGTGAGAACATTTGTCTGGCTCTTGATTCATGAAACTGGTCACTGAAACTTAGACCATTGAGTAGTGTGGTAGGAGCATTTCCAAAAGATGCAGGAATGTGGCTTGAAAGGTGTGATGTTGAAGAAGAACCTGACAATAGCATGGAAGCAGCAGCAGAAGTGGTTGAAGCCATGGCTGTGGCTGAGACTGGAAGAGGGTGGTTGTGGGTTCCTTCATAGGTTGTGATTAAGATGGAAAGGTCCTCAGAACTCCTTTGCACCTGAAGTCATTCATGCATTAAATTTGAGTATTATCATTTCATACATCTGAAACAAAGTCAATTATTATACAACAATACTAATGCTCATATATGAGCTTGCATATTTTTACACAGATATTTGATTAGAATGCACTATTTTTCATATTATCTTTTTCATTAATGTATGACCATGGACTGAATTCTTAATTGATGTTTATATAAAAATATTTTAAATTTCCAATGCATACACGTTAAACTATGTACCTGCTTCCTAACTGGGCATGTTGGTGCAACTGTGCAACGATAGTATGCCCTTGGACATGGATTTCCCTTTGCTATTTTCTGTCCATATTTCCTCCATTGACACCCATCATTCATCTGTTTCAAAAGCACAAGGATAGCTATTAGACAAGAAAAATAACAAAAAGTATATCATTAAAATCAAACAGAATGATTATAAAAGTGCAGGCATTTTTTATTGTTTTCACAGATACTAAGAAAAATATCATTTTCATTTTTCTTTGTTACTGTTCTACAACAACTATTGTTTTTACTGTTTCTTACACAGGATTTTGAAAACAATAAAAGACAAAGCAATATTTTTATAATTATTTATAAAATAAAAGGGAAAAACAAAACATTTTCTGGGATCAAAGATGTGCCATTATTCTTATCCAACACTTACCGTGGGAGTAGCACATCTAGCTCTCACAGATACCCTTGCCCTCTTAGCTGGCATTTGATCTGAAATGTCAGTGTTTACATTTATCACTTTTGCTGATTGATATGTTGACAATGTTCCCTCTGTTTCCGTTTCCTTTGGTTCTTCTGAGCTGTTCATTGGACTCAAATCAGACACAACTTCCATCTCCAACAGGTGTTTGGAGTCTAATCCAAGAGTAAGGTTGGGTCCAACATCTTTTTCTGTTGGTTTGTTGGAGTTTCCAATTCTTGCCTCCTTCTTAGGCTCCATTGGAGTCCTTCCAAGGCGAAGTGAGACAAACTCAGGCTCTTCACTTTGATCTTCATGGGAAGTAGATGAATCAACCACACCCTTCTTCGAAACATCTTTCTGAAGGATGTCAAAGAAACGGAGTTGAAGGGAGTGGTAATCCTTTTCTACTCCTTCCAGCTTCTTCTTCAATCTCTCATTTTCTTCCTTCGCCTCACCCATCTCAGTTTTAGCAGATTTGACTTTATCTTCCTAGATTTCAAAACAATACGGTAATTACAACAATCAGTTGTTTGATTCCTCAATTCATCACCCCAAAGGACTCAATAGCAGAAGACAAAATTATGTTTCAAAGCCAACCAGTAAATTTAAAACTAGACAAAGATAGGATTCTGATATATTATTTACTCTGACATGTCATGTCAAACTACTGTGTGGTCTGTTCATACAATGGTATAATTACTTGGCCTATTTAAGGTCTGCATTACAAGAACATAAATCTTTCTATATTTTCATACAATTCTGAGTAAAAGTTAATTTATTGATTCATATACATACAATTAAAGTTAAAAGGATATTCATGAATACAAGATAAAGAAAAATTATTCAGAAATAGTACAGTTTTCACAAGAAGAAAGAATTGGAAAGGAAAAGGAGTAGCATATACCTTTGTAATTCTCTTCTCTTCTATCTCTGAACTACAGGGCTAGACAGTTTTTGCTTCAATTATTACTATTTCTCAAGCAAGTAGAACACCCTCAATCTCACACACATATAAATGCTATAAATATACAACACATACCCTAATACAAACCAATAGACTATAAGCTAGACACGGTATAAATATAATTAAACAAATACAAATCTCAGAGCTCTATACCATTACGAAGTCACCTCTTCAAATGTCAACAACTAATTGTTAAGATAATTTGTGGGAGTTTTTTATTACTTATTGAAAGGTTAAATTAATTAATTAGTCTCCCAAATCTGAGTCATAAATAATGTTGGAAAGGAGAAATTTGACACACAAATTGTGCATTGATTAATATTATGGTTGAAGCTTGGTACTGATGAGAAGACGTCACATGGGTATGTGGTCAAAGTTGTAACATGTAACCAGTTATTAGCCATGGCGGCGAGTGAGACCTCTGAATATTTGTCAATGGTGTAGCCTTATTACGCGGTCCATACGCTGCATGGTTATAAACTATTGCTCTGCTGTCCACTGCCATTGACTGGCTTTCCATCAATGGATTGTCTCAACACAATGAACAATTCCAATATAGTAATATGCTTTTTTATCTCGTTTATGTTCAAGTTGATTAAACAATTCATACCAGTTATCATCTTCATCTTTTCCACGCCCTTGGAATGTTTAAGAGTTACTTTGTTAGGTAGACCTATTATGGTACAAGAGTTATTTCATCTAAATTGGATTCATGTTTAGAATACAAACACAAAATATATATGTACGTGTATATGGTCAATTTTTTGTTTCTTTATAGTAACGTTAAATTACTCATTTCATCCCTACAGTAAAACAAACTTCATTGTTCAGTTTTTATACTTATCTCAAACAAAAAGAATGTTCAGTGTTTGCTTAAGAATCGGTTTTCCAAATTATATTAATTTCATATAAAATAAAAAATTTACCGAAAAATTGTAATTTGTTGAAAGTGACATGTTCATTTAAGGCCTGATAGACCATTATACACAATGAAGAAATAACTGAAGCAGGTTTTCAAAGGTTGGAAACAAGGGTCACAGCACAATTGCAAAATAACAATTGTCAATTACTGTCACTGTTACATGTTCAAGTTGTTCTTCCCAATCAAACATTGTATGTCTATCGGTGCATTACAAAGAAACTACTTATTTACATTATTTTTTGAATAACGTCAACGTTTGGCTAACTAGATCTTTTTAAAATTGGGAGTAACCCAAAATGTGTCTCTCGGGATCTGATATGTATTACCTTTCAATTGTTTTAGATACAGTCAACGTCAAAAAAACCGATAGATGTGTTTTTTATACACAAAAATAAATCTTATAGGTCGTATAATATAATAACAGAAGGAAGATAAACAATAGAAAAATAGGATGAAAGAAAGATAAAGTTGTGTCGTTTGAAACATATTAAACAATAATACAATAATTTGGATATGTTATAAAAACTCGTAATGGTGTAATGATGTCAAAGTGATAATTAATAAGTTCATGGTGTGAATGCATACAATTATGCATCAGTTAACCGTTGAGTAACTCCATGCGTTTTTAAGAGTTGATTAGATTAAATAACTATGAGAGAGTCACATTTTATGACCTAAATAAATATTTCAACCATATGGGCATATATTAATAAAGATGCCTCTTCGAAATATTCAGTTTTTATGTACCAACTGGTTTACCCTTTCCATTATGCGTTTTTAGTTTATTTGATTGGTTCAAACCCAATGGTCAACCACTATTACCTGTCAAAGGGTTAACATGTCCTATTGCACCATTTTCACTGGTCTAAGTTATTGTTAATTGTTATCTTCATAGGCTATTAAGCTACCCTACCCCTGTTTCCCATGACTTATTACATGTTTTAATATAGTCCCAGAATTATTTTGTTCTGTTTCAATTGCAAAATACAAATTTTTTTAATGTTCGTATAACATGCTAACGTCTAAGCGTCATTGCATGCATGGCAAAAGACAACCAACACACGTAATGAGTCTATTAGTATTTTTTTTAATGAGGGATTGTGATGTCATAAAGTGATATGCATAGCCATTTTCCTAAACAAATTAGAAACACTCCACTCACAAACTATAAACCTTAAAACTCTCCCAGAAAAAAAAATGTCGAAGAATATTTTGCACAATGGTATATGTGTTTTGTGTAAATAGTTTGCAGAAGGAAATGAATGTTCTGCTATATACTGTGATATGTTGATGGAAGGGAGATAAATGGTTGGAGGAGAGTAGTGAATTGGAGATTTAGTGCACCTTACTAGCAACTTTACTTTACTTTTTTAAAATAGAATGTTGATGGAAGGGAGATAAATGGTTGGAGGAGAGTAGTGAATTGGAGATTTAGTGCACCTTACTAGCAACTTTACTTTACCTTTTTAAAATAGAATTACATAACTTTTAAAATATTTAAATAAGTTGAATGTGAACTTAGAGCATATAAGGAGAAAATTGGAGAGATCTCACAAGAATAAAATTTATATAAGAAAATGATACTATCTTCAACCTAAAACCTTAAAGTATTAGATTTGTAGGTTTTTTTTCTTATGTGTTGTTCAACTTTCTCATTCCTACTCAATGTGAAACTTAAACTCACACTTGAATACCTAATAATCTTCTCCTCAAGTGAGAGTCTTTCTTCCACATTGATACACACTCCCCTCGAGTGGAAACAAACGACCCCTTACTTGTACCACCGTTCACACACTTGAACGGGACATGTCGTTCACACGCTTGAACGGGACACGCTTGCCTGAAACCTCCATCAGAAAGACTTTCGATACAGTGTCAAACTGTACTCGTCCAAGTCACAAACCAACGGCTCTAATACATTGGCATTGAGTAGGAATGAGATTGCTAAGTAACATATGAGAAAAAAGATATAACATATAACTTGCAAACCCAACGCCTTAAGGTTTTAGGTTAAGATTTTGGATTAAAATTCTGTAATTTCCTTATATATGATGTGACTAAATTCTCGTTGTTTAATATTTCTTAGATATTTTCCAATCTAATTTTCCCAATATGAAATTTTCTTATATTTTAAATTGTTTCTTTTTCAAATATTTTTTAATAAAATAATTCAAATTTTTTAAATTTTAATTCTTGTTGTATTGAATATTTTAATTATAATTTTATTTAAATATT
>Ga0123340_1002405_pt1 | contig 16860 bp, 16 predicted proteins | sample SirMexnodulemix_FD_89961 | JGI IMG/M metagenome (GOLD analysis project Ga0123340, IMG submission 89961) | Root nodule microbial communities of legume samples collected from Mexico - Siratro Mexico nodule mix | ecosystem: Host-associated > Plants > Roots > Nodule | place: Mexico: Nepantla... | reverse complement strand
TTATAATAATAATAATAATACTGAAAAAGATATACTTAAGAACACTATTTAGGTCAGCAGTATAAAATTTTAATTTATAATTTGCTTATACTATAATTGTTGTTAAACTTAATTGTTTTATGTTTTGAAAGCTAAATTTGATGTCCATTATGATGTTATATAATTCATGTTCTTAAATCACTTAAAATAGAGAGAGCACTAATAAGAATTGTGGGAACAAAGGAATGATGAAATACATATTAGAGATGATGAATTGATTGCAATGGCTCCAAAAGTAATAAATAGAGATCATTAGGTTTCTTTTGTGGATTATCATTTAAATTTAAAAATAAATATATAACTTAAAATTTTTCCATCATCTACATTCAAATTTATTAATTTTATACGTTGATGATTAGGACAATGCCCTAAAAATAAAGAGAACAGGACAAAGCAAACCATTGCTCACACAGGTGGATCTAAGGGCATCTCAGAGAAAAGAGATGAAATGGTGACAATAAACATATATTCATGACAAAGTAAAGCATTGCTATCTCACACACACACACACGTTTGGAGCTTCATAAATACTTGATTAAATATTGAGATCGAGTGCTTCATCTTAAGCCTACGCTTCTTCAAGCAATCTTCCAATGTATGTACTCTTTATTCTTCAAACATCACCTTCTCTATTTTCTCACTGCATTTCTAGCCCCATTTTCTCTCCAAACTCCGCACTTATTTCCTTCCACGGCCACACCGCTAGCCTCACCATGTCCTTGTCAACATCCGTTGCCAAACATATCAAACCTTCCCACTGCACCAACAGTAGCCTCGAGTCGTCGCAATTTCCACAAACATAAACCCAAAACCTCATTGCCACTTCATGCAGTTGGAAACACCTTGCTGCCAAGTCACTCATCGTCGAAACACTCCTTCGTTATCTACATCCATCACCTAAGCTCTTCCTTTTTATTCTATCCCTTCTCACTCTTGCACAAAACAAAAAACAATGGTTACCTCAACATCTTTTACATGACGGAAGAGGCACCGCGTTCCTACAATGCCGCCACTCGCAAGTTTTTATTAGCACAAAGACTTGCTAAGCAATTTGACGAAGTTAACATGGATCAAAGCTTGCCAATTAGATTGCTTGAAGCCATCAGGGACCTTAATGGGAGTTTTGGTCTAGAACTTAGGTTGGGTCTGTATAAGTGGTTTTAGTTCAAAACCATGAGTTGCATGATGTATCACTTAAGGAAAGCTCCATAAATTCACTTTGTTTGATAATTAATTAATTAGAACTAAGTGAGATTTAATAGTCTTTGAAAAAATCTATTTTGAGAGAAAAATCAATTAACTATTTTCAGAAATCAATTTGTTGATTTTTTCTATTTTCAGGAAAATCAATCGGTTGAGTTTTGGCTGTGTTAACTGTTTTAAACCAGTTTGCTTATAAAAGGCAGTGCACATTTTCTAGGATACCTAAGACATTTGACTGATCATTTTGAGAAATTCTAAGAGAGAAAAACGTGCCCTTACCGTGAGAATACATTCTACATTGATTTTCAACAGGAAAATCTCAAGAACTTGAATCTTGGAGCTTTACTTTGAGTGGTTTTCGTTCAACCTTGGTTCTGCACCAGAGCTAAGTTTTCTGCACTGGTTTTAAATCACTTTTTGAATCTGTTTTTGTGCAGAAGTGTTACTATCTTGATATCTCTTATATTTTGAGTGACTGGGTTGCAAAATACATAGGGTTTGTGGTTTGTAATTCAAATTGCATAAGGTTTGGAATTTGGATTTGTGCAGTAGGGTTCTGCACCGTTATTGGCTTTTGTGGGGTGTAGGGGTTGTGTGTTGTAGTGTGCAGTGGGTTTCTTGTTGGGAGTAAGTGTAATTGTATTGTCTTGGATTGGTCTTGGTGATCTTTTAGTGAAATTCTTTGTTTGTTGGAAAAGAGACTGGACGTAGCCCATGAGGAAGGGTGAACCAATATAAATCTTGGTGTTCTCGATATTTCTTTGCCCTCATCTTTGATCGTGTTCCAATTATGCAACATTTTGTGCTTTTTTGTCTAATTTCTCAATTAATTGTTCTTCGCCTTCGATAAATTGTTCTTAACTATTGTTGTTTTTGTGCCTTCTTCAACCGGTTGATTAGCTTGCTTAATTGATTTCACTTTGTTCTTGTTTCCAGTTTGCTATTTTTCAACAAATTACATCTTATTTTTAATTGATTGATATTCTGGAACTTTGTTTTCATAAAGAAATTTCAATTTATTAATTTCGGGCTTCAATAAATTGTTCTTCACGCTACTGTCATTTTGTGGTTTACGGAATTGATTGAGCTATATGTTCAATTGATTGGTTCCAGTTCTTGACTCCAGGTTGAGTGTTTGTAATTAACTGTTCTTGCTACTCGATTGATTAATTTCTTGAAATTTGCATTCTTTAAATTGACATTTTTGTTTCAATTTATTGAACCTGGATTGTTTTGTTATGTGAGTGACTTTTAATTAATTGTTATTGTTGTTCTATTGATTATTTCTGAGTTGTGTTGTACAGTGTTCTTCATTCAACTAATTGCTTTCGTATTTTAATCTGTTAATTTTGCTATTTATTGTTCTGTGAGCATTTTTCAATTAATTGTTTTTGCATTTCAATTAATTGATTTTTTACTATGCAGTTTAAAATCAAACTTTTGATTGTTTTGATAAAGAACTTTCATTCTACACTTTTTTACTTTCCATCTTTTGCAAAAATTATTGAAAGTTCAATTCACCACCCTCCTGTTGAACTCAACCTAAACTACTTTTCAATTGGTATCAAGAGCAACGACTTGAATCTTACTCAAGTTTGATCCATGGCTAAGAATAAACTACCTTTTGTTGAGGGAGCTTCTATACATAGGCCACTCATGTTTAGTGGTGTGAACTACTAGTTTTGGAAAGTTAGAATGAAAATCTTTATTGAATCAATTGATTGTGGGATTTGGAATGCTATAGTAAGTGATCCATATATTCCTATGACTGTTGTACATGGTGTGTCTATTGAGAAATCTTATGATGAGTTGACTGATGTTGAAAATAAGAAAATGCAATATGACTATGTTGCGAAAAAAATAATAACCTTTGCTTCGAATCTTGATGAGTTTTTTCAGGATATCACAATGCAACTCAGCTAAAGAAATGTGGGACATACTTGAGGTCACACATAAGGGAACTACTGATGTCAAAATAGCCAGAAAACATGCACTGGTTCAGGAGTATGAATTTTTTAGGATGCAGCAAGGAGAGACCATTGCTGATGTACAGAAACAGTTCACTCATCTTAAAGTGCCTAGACAAAAGTTGGTAGCCTAAAGTGACTGTTATATCAAAGACCAGAGATTTGACCACACTCAGCACTGCGACACTCTTTGGCAAGCTGAGGAAGCATGAGTTGGAGATGACTAGGCTGAAGGAAATAGAGACTATGGAGAAAAAGAACAGAAGCCTAGCCCTCAAGAAAAAGGTTGCAGATGCAGAATCTAGTGAGGAGAGCTCTGGTGAATGCAGTGACACTGAGAATCTCAATCTACTGATAGGAAGATTCTAGAAATTCATCAAGATGAAAGGGAAAATGAAGAACCAACAAATCAAGAGGTATAACAAAAAGTCTTATAATGGTTCAACTAAATTCACCTGTTTTGGCTGCAGTAAACAGGGACACATTAAAGTGCATTGTCCAATCCTTGTGAATAAAGAAAAAGCACAGGAAAAGAAGAGCAGCAAACCTGGAAAGAGCAGAAGAGTATACATAGCATGGGAAGACAATGACATCTCTTCTAACAACTCTTCAGATGAGAAAGTTGAAGCAAACTTGTGTCTTATGGCTGGACAAAATTCTAAGGTGAGTAGCATGAACTCCAAAACCTCATTTAATAGTGAGAATTACAGTTCTCTTCTTCAGTCCTAGAAACTCATGAAGAAGCAAACAGATTAGCCTTATCTAACAATCGATTGAAAGGGTTAAACAATTGGTTGGAAGGTAGAGTCAAGGAACTAGAAGATGAACTGTTAAAGGTGAAAACTGATTTTGATCACCATGAAATGATTTACAAAGCTTCCAGTGACTTCGATTCTAGCAAGCCAACTAACTTAAAAATCATTTTATTCTTCAAAAGAAAGTTAACTATTTGATTACTACTGCATCTAAACTTTCCATTGGGATCTCAAAACAGTGTTTTTGAAAAAGCAGACATTGGATATCAATGTGGTTTTCAAGGAAAGCAAAAAAAAAAAATGTAGCAATTTCTTTAAAACTAATGAACAACAGTCTTCACCTTTCATGACTTTCTTTTATTGTTGAAGAAAAAGCCATTCTGTTAGGAATTGTAAGGTTAGAAAGTTTGATGTACCTAAGGGGCTGGTTAGGTGGGTGCCTAAAAGCATCACTAACACTTGTGGACCCAAGTTTAACAGGGTACCAACTTCTTAAACTTAATCTGCTTTGCAGGTCTGTTTGGCATCCAAGAAGTAGCCTTGGTATTTAGACAGTGGATGCTCCAAACACATGACTAGTGATGCTTCGCAACTGGTAAATGTAAAATGGAAACCAGATGGCTTTGTCACCTATGGAGACAACAACCGAGGGAGAATACTTGGTGTTGGTGACATTGAAGGAGATGATAATGTGATTATAAAATATGTGCTTTTGGTGGATGGCTTAAACCATAACCTACTCAGTATATGTCAGTTGTGTGACAGAGGCTATAAGGTTACATTTGAGCCTAACTTTTGCCTAATTGCAGATTCATAAACCAGTGAGACTATACTTGTAGGTAAACGGGTAAACAGTGTATACATGCCCAATGTCTCTTGCATGACATCTAGCATGAACTGTTTGTTGTGTAGAAATGATGAGTCATGGTTGTTGCATAGACGTCTAACACATATTCATATGCATCATCTCAATAGGCTTGCATTTAAAGAGTTGGTATTTGGCTTACCTAAGCTCAAGTTTGAGAGGGACAGGTTATGTGAAGCATGTCAAAAGGGTAAACAGACCAAGAGTTCTTTTAAACAGATAAATGTTGTTTCAACATCCAGACCTCTTGAGTTGCTTCACATGGATCTGTTTGGTCCCTCTAGAACTATGAGCCTAGGAGATAATTAGTATCGTCTTGTTGCAGTTAATGATTATTCCCGTTTTACTTGGACTCTTTTCATTACCACCAAGGATGAAGCTTTTCATGCTTTTAAAAGACTTTCCAAGGTTATCCAGAATGAGAGAAATTGTTACATTTCTGCCATTAAGTCAGATCATAGGGGTGAGTTCCAGAATGAGAAATTTGACAAATTTTGTGGCAAATTCGGAATCAAGCACAATTTTTTAGCACCAAGGACTCTACAGCAAAATGGAGTAATGGAGAGGAAGAACAGGTCTTTGGAGGAATTAGCAAGGACTCTCTTGAATGAGACAAATCTGTCAAAATACTTCTGGGCTGATGCAGTAAGTACAACTTGTTATGTTCTCAATAGAGTGCTCACTAGACCAATCTTAAAGAAGCCCCCTATGAGCTGTTTAAAGGTAGAAAGCCCAATATCTCTCATTTGAAGGTTTTTGGATGCAAATGTTTTATATTGAACAATGGTAAGGATAACTTGGGCAAATTTGATCAAAAGTTGATGAAGGAATATAATAGGAGAACTATGCTAGTTGAAGAATCCATGCATATTGCATTTGGTGAGACTAACTAGAATATGCAGGAAAGTGCTAAGACAGCTGCAGATGATGAGGTTCCAACTAGACAAAAAGTTGATACAGAATTTCAGAATAAACTACTCTTAAACTCAGCTTAAACTACTTTTCAGTTTCGCGGTCCCAAGACAGAACCAATCTCCTTTTTCTCCGCCCTTACCGTCATCGACTGCAGGGATCCACACACAATTTCATTCCATTCCTTAATCGCACAACCCCTTTTTGTTCATCCAACTCCTCACCAAACAGTGTCACCCTCTATTGCATTTTGTGCCTCAAAGCTTCGCCAAATGCCAGTTTTCTCTTAACCCTAATTTAATTTTGAGTGAATGTGATGGAATTTGAAGCCAAAACAACAAAAGGGCCATGGCATGTGATGCTGGGCCTTGGACCAACGGCGTCCTTATTCGCAACTCCACATCTACTCTCATACATCATTTTTTCCTTTTGTCTCTTAAAAAATAAAAGATTTTGAGCCTATTAAACTAATCTTGTAGCTATTGCTACATACAACATTTATTTTTCACCTAGACATCTTTTGGGCCCATTTTGATATAATTCTTTTCTTTATATTTGTTTCTCTTTTATGCTTAATTTCATCCCTTTTTCTTAATCTTTTTCAAATATGAATTTTATTTTTCTAAAATAAACATGTATTAAAATTTAAAAATATATAATAAATCTTGTTCTTGTGCTTGATTGAAAATAAATTTCAATTAAAAATCCAAATTACAGCATGCATCATGCAAAATTTAAGTACAAAAAGTTTTGTTATTTTATTTAGATAATCAAAAGACCGTACACGTCAAACGATATCTAACATGGAATTAAGTGTAAAAAATACATGAAAAAAAATCAAAATTCCCAAAATATAGAGGTTTCAAATATCAAAATTTCTAAAAATATATAAAACTTGCAAAATAAAAAATATTAAACTCTAAAATAAACAACTTTCTTTTAGAATTGCGTGAACCCTGATTTCCCATCACGATGGAAATACGTAGGAGTAAGGTTAATCCTTGTCGGGTCCCCTATTTTAAAAATTATTTTCTTTGCATTTTTGTTTATACTTTTCGGAAAAAAATCAACAGTTAAAAAAACCACGCTCATTTTACTCATTTGATTAAAGGTACCGTCTTAGGAAGGGCGTTGTAGGTGCTAAAACTTTCCCCACACGTAATCGACTCCCGAACCCCAACTCTATTTCGTAGACCATTTCTTTTTACAGTTTTTCCATAGTCTCCTATAATAAACTATAGTGGTGACTCAATCTCTATATTTTTTTCTCTTCGGATCGCCATCCTCCTGTCGTGATCCCGGTCGTGACAATATTATTATTATTATTGTTGTTGTTAATCTTATTAATATTGTTTTTATCAATATTATTAGTAATATTAATGATATTATTTGTATTATTATTATTATGGTTTTTAATAAAATAATAATAATAATAATAATAATAATATTAACGATAATAATAATAGTAATAATAATTTTGTTAATAATATTAATAATCAGAATCATTATAAGAATAATAACAATCATAACATGATCACAAAGTTTGTTTGACATAGTGGTTAAATGTTTATCATGTTTCTTACACGAAATTGAATTACCCACAAATAAAAGTTTGTCGGAAATTTACCGACGCCCTAATCACCTACGAATTCTGAGCCGTGAGTAATGTTTGATTACCCACAAATTTTATCATTACCTATAGATTTTTGCCATAAGGAAATCTAGTTATTTTTTTAGTGAGATTTCTTACATTGCACAAATTTATCATAGATTTTGACCTTTCAAAATTTAGTGCAAAAACACTTCGAATGGTCATAACCTTTGATATAAAGCCCAGATTGAGACACTACAAAAATGAAAGTTTCTCTAAATTAGTTAAATAATGCTATATTTGTTAGTAGAGTCTTTACATAGCAAAAATTTATCATAGATTTTAAGTTTTTTAAATTTAGGGCAAAAAAATTTAAATGGTCATAATTTTTGATGGAGAACTCAGATTGATACACTCCAAAAATTAAAGTTCTCAAAATTAGGTAACAAATGCTATATTTGTTAGTAGAGTCCTTACATTGTGTAAATTTATCATAATTTTTGAGTTTTCAAAATTTAGGGTGAAAAAACTTTGAGTGGTCATAACTTCTGATAGAGCTCAGATTGAGATGTTGAAAAAATGTTGCGCGAAATAAGATAAGGAATGCTATATTTTTTAGTATAGTTCTTACATTGCATAAATTTATCATAGTTTTTGAGTTTTCAAAATTAAGGGTAGAAACACTTCGAATGGTCATAACTTTTGATAGAAAACTTAGATTAAAACACTACAAAAATGAAAGTTGCTACTATATTTGTTAGTAGAGTCCATACATTGTATAAATTTATCATAGATTTTGAGTTTTCAAAATTTAGGGTGAAAAAACTTCAAATGGTCAAAGTGTTTGGTAGAGAGCTCAGATTGAGACACTACACAAATGAAAGTTTCTCAAAATGAGGTAACAAAAGCTATATTTGTCAATAGAATCCTTACATTTCATAAATTTCTGATAGATTGTTACTGTTTAAATTTAGGGCAAGAAAGGTTCAAATGATCATAACTTTGTATTGAGAGCTCAAATTGATACAATCTAAAAATGAAAGTTTCTTGAAATGAGGTAACGAATGATATATATGTTAGTAGAGTCCTTACAATGCATACATTTATTATAGATTTTGAGTTTTCAAATTTTAGGATGAAAAAACATCAAATGGTCATAACTCTTGAGAGAGGGCTCAGATTGGGACGCTCTTGAAATAAGGTAATGAATCTATATTTGTTTGTAGAGTCCTTACATTGCTTAAATTTATCATAGATTTGGAGTTTTTAAAATTTAGTGCAAAAAAACTTTAAATTCTCATTAGTTTTGATACAAAGACAAGATTTAGGCACTCCAAAAATGAAATTTGCTTGAAATGTGGTCATGAATGATATATTCTTTAGTAAAGTCCTTACATTACATAACTTGATCATAGATTTTGAGTTTTCAAAATTTAGGCTGAAAAAACATCAAATGGTCATAACTCTTGAGAGAGAGATCAGATTGGAATGCTTTCGAAATGAATGTTGCCCAAAATAAGGTAACGATGACTATAGTTATTAGCAACATGCTTACTTACAATGGATAAATTTATCATAGATTTATAATTTTAAAATTTAGGACAAAAAAACTTCAAATGATCACAACTCTTGAGAGAGATCAGATTGACACACTCTCAAAATGAAAGTTGCTCAAAATGAGGTTACGAACGTTATATTTGTTAATAGAGTCTTTACATTGCATGAACTTATCATAGATTGAGTTTTCAAAAGTTAGGGCGAAAAAACTTCAAATGATCATAACTTTCAATAGGGAGCTCAAATAAGGACACTCTAAAAATGAAAGTTGCTTGAAATGAGGTAACGAATGATATATTCTTTATTAATGTCCTTACATTACATAGCTTTATCATAGATTTTGAGTTTTCAAAATTTAGGCTGAAAAAACATCCAACGGTCATAACTTTTGAGAGAGAGGACATATTGGAATTCCTTTGAAATGAAAGTTGCCCGAAATAAGGTAACGAAGACTATATTTATTAGTAGCAGCATGCTGACTTACATTGGATAAATTTATCATAGATTTAGTATTTTAAAAGTTTAGGGCGAAAAAACTTCAAATGGTCATAACTCTTGAGAAAGAGATCAGATTGAGACATTCTCAAAATGACAGTTGCTCGAAATGAGGTTATGAATGTCATATTAATTACTAGAGTCTTTACATTGCATAAACTTATTGTAGATTGAGTTTTCAAAATTTAGGGCAAAAAAACTTCAAATGATTATAACTTTCAGTACGGAGCTTGGATAGGGACACTCTAAATATCAAAGTTGCTCAAAATGAACATTCCTTAGATTCATAACTTTATCGTATGTTAGAAACTGTGTTGGTTGAAATACAAGAGGGAGGTGAATTAGATTTCAAAATCTTTTTCAAAACTATTTTATCTTTTCAGAAAATGCAAGTCAGTTTGATAAACTGGATCTTTATTGACTTTACTGAGTAGAGCAGTAGAATGAATCAGTAAACAGAACACAATCAAGTCATAGTACAATGCAACAAACCAAACAGATTTATCAGAATTCAAATGTAATTGCGGAAGCAATTTAGTTTACTACACTAAAACAGACAGAAGTTAACTGCACAGAATGAACTGGTCAAATTCGTTTCAATTAACAGTTTGAATTATTATGAACCAATCAAAAATAAAATTCTTTTTATTAAAGAAACAATTATTAAAAGATGTTTAAGTCTTAAATCAATTATAGCTCAGTTATAGATTCTGAAAACAGTTTATACAGTGAACCAGTCAATTAAATCAGTGATAAAGGAGAAAGAAGATTCAAGAACACAAAGGTTTTTATATTGGTTCACCCACCAAACACGCTACTTCCAGTCCCTCACACACAGTAAGGATTTCACTAAAAATAATCAACTGATCAAGTTTACAACACTTGCCCACGGCAAGAATACACTGCACACGCAGCAACCACTGCTGGACCTACAACAGACCAAGAAACCACACAGAGTCCATTGTGCGTTCCAAGAACTCCCTTGCTGAAACCCACGGCAAGTCATAGTTATACAGAAACTACTGTATAACACAGAAACATCTCACTGCCCACCGCAGTAGACCACTACTGAATCCACAACAGAACAAGAAACCATACAGAAACCCACTGTGTGTTTCAAGAACACCTTTGCTGACACCTACATCAAAGCACAGTTATACCGAACCCACTGTATAACCAAGAAACGACTCACGCTGCACCCCGCAGTAGGCGAACCACCAGTACAGTCTCACTGTACCACAAATTACACCCTAATAATTCAAGAACGCAATAGTAGTTTCAATGCAGATGAAAGATTTACACAAAAATCAACTAACACAAGCAACTCTATACAACAGATTAGAAATGTAAGAAGAAACATGTATAGAGTGCTTAGGCTGAGGTCAAATCAATGATGTAGAAATGTGTAGTCAGTTTCCAAAGCTTCAACAGAATACAGAAAACCAGTTCTTGATGAGTTCTTTGAAAACTTCAAATGATCTTGATCTCAAAAAGGTTGTAACGTTTTCTCTCAATTCAAATCAGTGTAGTATGTATGAAAATTCTCTGTGTTATATCTTTTGAAAGCGCACCAACTATTTATAAACAACTGTAGTGGCAGTTGTCAAACTTTAGTCGATTGATTTGACACTCAGTCGACTAGATTTTAAAATACAGTTAAAACAGTTTATCAAAATCTGAAATCTGTTTTTGATGATTTTTAAAAAACTTGCTAAAATCAATTTTCACCGTGGAGCTTATCAATGATCAGCACATTCATCATCACAAATTTTAACCTCAATCAAGACACACCAACACCACCTAAAGCCTAGATCCAAAACACCAAACTCCATGCAAACTCCATGCATATTCTCTTGACAACACTTGGTCAACATAGCTGGTTGCTCCAAATAAACTCAGCAGCTTTAGTTGTAGTTGGTTTGGCTTCATCAAATCAATACAGCAACTCCTGGTGCTAACAATCGTAGATTTTGAGTTTTTAATAATTACGGTGAAATAACTTCAAATGGTTATAACTATTAAGAGAGAGCTCAAATTGGAACGTTCTCGAAATGAAAGTTGCTCGAAATAAGGTAACAAATGCTATATTTGTTAGTAGAGTCCTTACATTCCTAAATTTATCAAACATTTAGAATTTTCAAAATTTAGGGTGACAAAACTTCAAATTGTCATAACTCTTAAGAGAGTGCTTGGATCGGGATGCTCTTAAAATGAGGTAACAAACATTATATATGTTAGTAGAGTCCTTACATTGCATAAATTTATCATAGATTTTGAGTTTGCAAAATTTAGGGTGAAAAAACTTCAAATGATCATAACTTTTGATACGGAGCTTGAATATGGACACTCAAAAAACAAAAGTTGCTTGAAATGTGGTAATGAATTCTATATTTGTTAGTAGAGTTCTTACATTTCATAAATCTATCATAGATTTTAGGTTTTCAAAATTTAGGTCATAAAAACTTCAAACCATGATAACATTTGATAGATAGCTCAGATTAAGATACCCATAAATGAAAGTTGCTCGAATTGAGGTAATGAATGCTATATTTGTTAGTAGAGTCGACACATTGCATTAATTTAATGTATATTTTGAGTTTTCAAAATGTAGGCCGAAAAAAATTTGAATGGTCATAACTTATGATCAAAAGCTCGGATCGAGATGTCTAAAAAATGAAAGTTGCTCAAAATGAGGTAATGAATGCTATATTTGTTAGTAGATTCCATATATTGGATAAATTTATCATATATTTTGAATTTTCAAAATTTAGGGTGGAAAAACTTCAAATGGTTGAACTTTTGATAAAGAGATCGAATTCAGACACTCTAAAATTAAAGTTGCTCGAAATGATGTATTGATGCTATATTTGTTAGGAGAGTACTTACATTGCATAACTTTATCATGGACACTAGTATAAAATACACTTTCTACGACAGGATACCACGTCAATTAAAACAAAACCATGTAAAAAGAAAAATGGTGGCATTTTTTAAATTATGTAAACACATGTTACATTGGTTGTGCAATGATCACTTTGCATCATCATTCACTTCACGTCACCACTGTCGTGTGTCATTCATCACTTGGTTGCGATTCAAGTCTTTGCCTTCACATCTACAAGAACTATGTACACCATTTTACATTTAACTTTGAAATGTTGGTTGAAACACATGCTTGGAATGATTTCTCTGTATGCTTAGAATGCTTGGAATGTTTGGAAAACTTGTATTTGATTGTGATTTTGTGTTATTGAATGTTATATATATACTGAGCATGTTGGTATTGGGTCCAGGGATGTTAGATCCTCGATAATTTGTATTTAATTTATGCATTGAGTGATGTCTATGAAAATCTTTTACTATACATAGTCATGGATCGATGTTGGATAAATGGAAGTTTAATTAGTGATGTGTATGAGAAAGGCGTTGAAGAGTTTCTATAATTTACTCAACAGGATGGAGCAAGAATAAATGAAAGATATTATTATCTGTGTGTGAATTGTTTGAATGGGAAAAGAGTAGATATTGAGTTGAGGCGAGAGCATGTTCTTTGTGATGGTATCTTGAAGAGCTATAGAATGTGGATTTGGCATGGTGAAGTTCTGAACCTACCATATGTATCTGAGACTCAATGCCAACATTTTAATATACATTTTAAGGATCACATGGAGGACATGATTCATGATATTAGAGAAAATAATTTCTGCTAAGCATATGTGTATGATTCATTGAAAGATGATTCAATAACAAAATTGTATTCCGGTTGTTCAGGTTTCACACATTTGTTAGGATTATTACGATTATCTAATACCAAGGCAAGAAATGGGTGGACCAATAAAAACTTCACTGAATTGCTCGAGTTGTTGCATGAAATACTTTTAGAAGGTAATACATTGTGGACTAATCACTATAAGGCAAAGAAGATATTGTGTCTGATGAGTATGGAGTACTAAAAAATACATGCTTGTTCAATGATTGTATATTGTATAGAAAAGTGTTTGAAGGATTGCATAAATTTCCTAGATATGGATATCACGATACAAAGTAAAACATGATGACGGTGATGAAGATGACATGAAAAAGGGCCCTTCTGCAAAAGTATTGTGATATCTTCCAATCATACCATGATTCAAACATTTTTTTGCCAAATATAAGGATGCAAAGAACTTGACATGACATAACATGCAAATGGAAGAAAATATGATGGGTTGTTACGACATGCTGTTGATACGCCACAATGGAAGAAAATTGATTATTTGTATCTTGAGTTTGGGAATGATCCAAGAAATCTCAGACTTGGTCTTGCAACAAAAGGAATGAATTCATATGATAATTTAAGTAGCAAACATAGTTTATGAACCGTTTTGCTAATTATTTATAATTTTTTGTATTGATTGTGTATGAAGAGAAATATATGATGTTGCCTATGATGATATCAGGACCAAGGCAACCTCGAAATGATATAGATATTGTCAAAAATAACTTTCGGCTGAGTTCAAGAGGAGGGTGAATTGAACTTTGAAAACTTTTCACAAATGATGAGAAGTGTTAAGAATGAATGAAAATTCTTTATTGAAGTATTGAAAAATGAGATTCCGAATTACACAGTCAAAGATCAATATGTTCCAGCACATATTTATCACAACTGGAAATAGCACAAGGCAGTTTACTGAAATCACCAATACAGATATTAAATACAATGTATTCAAAAAAACAATAACAATAGTTAAGAGAAGCGGAAGCAAATTACTGAATTGGAATGTGTTTCAACACAACTTAGAAACAAACAGATGAACAATATTAACAACAAACTTGAATGATTATTGAGAATATTTCATAATAGTTCAACAACAATCAAATGTACAGTGTTGTCAGTAAATTTAGATTAATCAAACAATAATGCAGTTCTGATTAATAGAACAAACAAGATTCAATTATGATTTCAAGAAAACTTGTTTCAATAAACTGAACTAATTAAACAGTGATTATTAAAACTGGAAAACACTTAAACAATATTGAAAATAGATTCAGTCAATTCTACAGTTGATACAATAATTCCAAAGAACACAAAATATCACTAGAACAATAAACAATCAATTATTTGTGCATAATAATAAGAGATCAAGAACAGAAGCAATAAGTGTTCAAGAAGAGAGAAAGAAAGATCAAGAACACAAGATTTTATCCTGGCTCACCCTTCCTCAAGGGCTATGTCCAGTCCTTTACCAACAAACAAAGATTTCCACTAATCAAGATCTCAAAGATCAGTTTACAAAATACACAAACACTTGCAACCCGCAAGCAAACACTGCTCCCAACAGTAAACAACCTACTGAACCGTGCAGTAGCTGTCTAACCAATGCAGAACAATCTGCACTAAACCTATTACAATTACTATCACCATGTAATATGTAACCCAACACTCATAGTACAAAGAAATGATTAAGAATAGATCGATTATAACAGTGATTCCACTCAACAGATAACAAAACTGATTCAGATCAGAGTAGAAACACTTAGCTCTGGTTATGATCACATTAATGCAGAATCACACACAAAACAAAGCTCCAAGATTGATGTTCTTAATGAAATTCAATTGCCAAGAATGATCACAACTATGCGAGCTTTCTCTCTGAGAAAATTCACAAGTGTTTTCACGTAAAAAAATGACTTAGTTATTTTTGAAAAGCACGTGCCTCTCCTTTATATAGAGAAACTATTTTAAAACTGTTAAAACTTCAATCGATTGAAATAACTGTCAACCAATTGAGTTTCTTTGAGATAGAGACTTCATTAAGTCCAAAATAAAACCCAGTTTGTTAATCTTCTTTCTGAAATGACTTTAATCAAAAACTTTGATCAATTTTAATAACTTTGATTAACATAGGAGCTTGCTTTGAATTATGAAACATGCATCATATGATTATAAACCAAGAGCAAAACTCACACTCACACACAACCTAAGTCTAGGACCTAAAGCTTCATCAAACTTCATGATTCTTCTTGTAGTATCCTTGATCCTTTAGACTTCACTTGTTGATTTCATCAAATGCTCTAGCAACTCTTGGTTCTAATAATCTCCCCCAATTTGTTGAAAGCAAGCATTCGTGTGTTGAGTTGCATCTCTTCAATCCTGAACAAACTGAACTCTAGAACAGTTGATTAATAATTTGTAAATTCAATAGGTTCAGAGAAATACTTAAAATCACACTGATTGAACTGAAACAATTAGTTGTAATCCCTTATCATTCTCAAACTAGTTCAGATCATATTTTTCTACAATCATGTCATTGCTTTCCCATACTCCATTGTCTCGTTTATGATATCAAAGAAAAAAAATGAAACAGTGTTAGAAATAGAACCATGTTAAACATAAAAACATATACATTATATTTCATTTCATATTATATACATCTGGGCAGCAGATTATAATGACTTTGTAGGAACAGCAGGATCTAGAAGAGGGGGTTGAATGGAGCCTGAACTCAATTCACTATAAATATAAACCACCAACCAAGGCAAAATATATAAGCACGGATAAAGCAGTTTTATACTGGTTCACCCTAATCTCTTGGGCTACGTCCAGTTCTCTCTTAAACAATCTATTCAAGAGGTTCAACTATTTAGCAAATAGTTACAATGAGTACACAAACCTCTCTAGGTTACAACGAGTACACAAGCCTCTCTAGGTTATCACGAGTACACAAACCCCTCCAGGTTATACCAGTCCCAATCTCTCCTTGAGATCAAGACCACTCAAGAATTAAAGAAACACTCTTAAAAGAGAGAACAATGAAAGATCACAAGGGTTTACTTCATAATGGTGAAAAATTATACAATGGTTTCACACAACCCAAAACTCTATATGCTCTCAATAGCAAATTCACAATAGACACTCAGTATATTTTCTTCAATGTATTATATGATGTATTTCTCTTTTCGCTTCTTGTTCTTCAATTTGAAATTGCTCATCTATATGTAGCTTTTTAGAAACTAGTCGTTGGGATGCTTGAGCAGAGCAATCTTGACTTTCTAATGTATGGAGCTCAAACTGGAAATATTTCTCTACTTTTCATACTGCATTAAACTTGATTAAGTTTGTATCAAAAATAATTTAAAATAACATAGAGAAATTATATCTAGGATACTCATCAATAATTTGAATGATTTCTATTATGAACAAATTTGAACGTTAAAGAACATCATTATATAAAATCAATTAATCACATCTAAATACTTCATAATAATTTGAATAATTTCCATTATGAACAAATTTGAATGTTAAAGCACAATATGATACAAAATCAATTTAAATGAAATCAATAACATAAAAGTAAATAATAGAAAACTTATCTCTTCATTGATCATTTGTCTGCTGCTTTAATAATAATAATGTTAACTGCGCAATGTATATAAGTCATCAAATATAAATGTATACTTGAGTTTTGTTATCATCAAAACTTTATCAAATGATTT
>Ga0123340_1002403_pt1 | contig 16864 bp, 7 predicted proteins | sample SirMexnodulemix_FD_89961 | JGI IMG/M metagenome (GOLD analysis project Ga0123340, IMG submission 89961) | Root nodule microbial communities of legume samples collected from Mexico - Siratro Mexico nodule mix | ecosystem: Host-associated > Plants > Roots > Nodule | place: Mexico: Nepantla... | reverse complement strand
TCTTAATTGTGATACTCTAATGTGTTTAGATACATTTATAAAGGATAAAAACATATTCCTATCTAAATCTGAAAAAAAAATATTAAAATGTCATTAATATATTTTTCAAAAATTAAACATAAAAGTTTACAAATTTGAAAGCATATTATTTTCAATGGTACAGAACTGTTATTTGGTGAATAAAATATTATATTTCAATTTAATAAACTTTTGTCATTACAAGGGATATTTCTTAAAAGATTTAGATTATCATATACATATATATATATATAAATTTTGATTATAAATTTATATAAGTTTTTTGTGACGTTTAAAGAGTGATTGATTAACATTTTTAATGTTAATCGTTTTAAGGACTAGTTTGTTTTATAATACTGACCCCACGATAATTATCCGTGATATTGATATTTAAAATTAATACTTTGGAAACTTATATTATTGACATTCCAATTCTTCTAAGATAATGTTTTTTTCTTTTCAAAAAAGAAAGTTTCGAAATTTAAAATCGATAAAAGCTTTCGTGAAAACATGCTATAAATTTTTATCTAAAAAGGCAATAACACAAATCCTCAATATAGTAAAAAGCCAGAAATACATATAACGGCAATAATTAACGCTTATTTGTATATGTAACAATTTGATTATTTATGGTTATGATTCTATATAAATATAGCATATAAAAATAAAAATGGAAAAAAAATTTAAACCAAGAATAACAAGTTTCTATTTAATCAAACGGGATCTATGTGATGAAAATAATAATTTTACAAATAAAATCTTAGACTAAAACTCACATATTATAGCACACTAAGTCATAAAATAAACAAGAAATGTTTAACCAACACAAACTTCAATCACATCAAGTAACAGCAATCACAGTGTTCAATTCATAAGCATGCTAAACTTCAAAATCTCATAAAATTTCAACACAAATTACAACACATTTGGAAATCACATCTTCAACCAAAATCATGCCAAGAATGCACCATAAAAACATAAAGAAACCCTAATATAATAACCAAAACCACTTAATAAGTTCATATTTTTCACGTCTTTCATGGATAACTACGCAGATTACGAAAATAAGCTTGAGAATTGCTTTCGAAGTGGACTCCTAACATGAGATAGTTCCTCCTTGTTATTTGGGGAGGGCCTTCATTGTCTTCACTTCTGTCAACCAAGACTTGATCATCTTCCAAAGATGTTCTGAACCCCAAATGATGACATAATCTATGGCAGGTTGAAGAAGAAAGCTAATCCTGAATAGAAACAAAACAAGTTCTCAATACATTGAAAAAAACCCAAATCAATATCACTTTTATGAACTTATATAGCTGCATTTGAAATTCGGATGAATTTCACTTTGTCCTTCAAATTAAAACAAAATATTTTCTAATTTCTGTAATTTGAAAAAAGTTATGTTTTAAGCCAACAGAGATAATCACATGGTATGTTTTTAAGGATTACAAAGGGGATTTGTTTTAAAAAGTAACTAATATTCTTCAACATAAGACAAAAGAAAAATTTAAGACCTAAAACATGATTGAACCAACAATAAAAAGCTGCATAGTGCATGGAAAATTAACTCAAAAAAGTAAGAAAATAACTTAAAAATATGTATATTATCTGGAAACATCAACAATGGCATAATCTTACCAAGTGAAAAAACCCATAGTGGTTTGAGACTTCAACAGTGTAGATGGCCTGAGGAGAAAGTGTGAACAGTATTGATGACACGTTTCGAAGTGAAGACTTAGACACTCTTAAATAGACCAAAGAGTCACTTTTTTTTTATTTAAAATTTGTTAAGTTTTTTTTTTTATATTGATTTGAGTTAAAGATATCTTTCAATGACTTTTAATCTTCTTTTTAAAATTTGGTATTTTATTGGTTTGTCATTTTTTCCATAAATGGTGAATCTGTGAAAAAGAATAATTTGGATGGACATTGAAGAATAAGGGTCACTTTGTTTATTTATTTGTAACTTGTTAAGTTGTTTTTATTGATTTGACTTAAAGAATCCTTGTGATATTTTTATTATGATATTTTTAATGATTTTTCATCTTCTTCTTCATTTTGGAATTTGATATTTTATTGGTTTGAATTAAAAGCGTGCAATTAATGATATTTGGGTAATCTAACTTTTGGAATTTGATACTTTATTGGTTGGAGTTAAAAGCTTCCAATTAATGAATTTTGGGTAATATAGCGTGAGATAAGTTAGAATTTGTTATTTTTTTATAATTTTTTTATTAGTTTGGGTTAAAGCATTTTCTATATGTAATTTTTTTTACATAATGATATAATTTTTACTAAATTTTATTTGACTTAAATCATGTTACACAAGTACGATTTCAATTAAAATTAAAAGATTTTAAAATCTTTTCCACATGATATAATTTCTTTATAAAAAATATTGTCATATAGATATAACTTACCAATTTTTGTAAAAAAAAAAGTAAATATTCATTTTCATAAAATAATTATACTATTTTAATGTTTTAACCGAAATTAATAATACTAAGAAAATATTTACTTTTATTAAAAGGATTAGTAAAATAAAAAGTACTATTAGGCTAAGTAATAATTCTAGATTCAAAAGTCAATCAAATAATTTGTTACTAAACAATACAAATTAAGTCATAACATGTTAGTGTATGGTAGACAGAGAATAATTTGAGTAGTAAGAATCTTTTCAAACCATTATAACAAGTGGAACCAAAATCACTTGAGAAATAAAGTCAGAAACAAGATTAATGAGATTAATCAATAAATTTAAGTTATTAATAAAATTTACTGAGATTGGCTGGGCCCAAATAAATATTAGACTATCATTTCTATAAATAAGATAACACTCCATAAAAATATAACTATTGTCTCCTTTATCCTTATCTTTTATAAAAATTAATACCCTTTTTCATAATCATAGAAAGAAGAAACATTTAACTTAAAAAAGAAAATAAATATTTGATTCCACAAAACATCCATTTTAGAATCTCTTTTACTTGGAACAACTAGTATTAACTAGTATTAAGTACACACATTACAAAAGAAGATTACTTAATAAAATTATTAAGATGGTTTTGAAGTCACAAAATTCGATATAGGACCAAACCTAAAAGTGTATCACATGTGCTTTTGCAAACATCTACAAATTAACTTGTTTTTTCTCGTGAAAATGTCATTTTTATATTTGTTTATTTTTAAATCATTAAATACATAATATTATAATTAAGATGGTTGTTAGAAAAATATAGTTTTAATCAATTCAAACAATTAAATTAGTAAATCTTAAATGGATCATAATTTTACACAATATGATAATTGATTTATTAAATTTTGTTGAATGATTTTGTTATAATTAAAGCAATACATTTAATAACAATGATATTAATTTTTTTTAATATCTTTCTGTAATTTACAGAACTACATCATTAACGTAGGAATAATCCTTGTGATTTTTAAGATTTGAATATTTGAATTGACCGATTCAAATCCATTGGTATACCTTATATATATATAATTTTTAGTTTTTGAGATCTTAATTGTGATACTCTAATGTGTTTAGATACATTTATTATGGGTAAAAACATATTGCTATATAAATCTGAAAAAAATATAAATGTCCCTAATTATTATATATTTTTCAAAAATTAAATTTAAAGAGTTTACCAATTTGAAAGCATATTATTTTCAACGGTCCAAAACTGTTATTTGGTAAATAAAATATTATATTTCAATTTAATAAACTTTTAAAACGTTTTTACTAGGAATGTTTCTTAAAAAATTTAGATTATCATATATACATATATAATTTTTTATTATAAATTTATAAAAGTTTTTGTGACGTTTAAAATAGTGATTAATATTTTTATTTTAAATTTTTTTTAAAAACTAGTTTGGTTTATAATACTGACCCGAGGATCAATATTTCTGATATTTTGATATTTAAAATTAATATTTTCGATACTTATTGTGAAAAAGTATTTTGGATAAATTTGATGGATATACACTTATATAATCGTTACTTAAATTTTTCTAAGAGAATTTTTTTTTTCAAAAAAAAGGAAAGTTTTCAAATTTTAAACTTGATAAAAGCTTTCATGAAAACATGCTGATAATTTTTTCTCTGAAAAGGCAATAATATAAATCCTTAATGCAGTAAAAAGCCAGAAATACGTATAAACGGTAATGATTAACGCTTACTTGTATATGTAACATTTTGATTATTCATGGTTATGATTCTCAATAAATTTAGCATACTAAATATAAAAATGGAGAAAAAATCTAAATCAAGAATAACATGTTTTTATTTAATTATATGTGATGAAAATAATAATTTTACAAATAAAAACTCAAACTAAAACTCATACAAATTTAAACAAAAATTGACAAATTGATTGAAAATGATTTTGTTTCCATATATATATATATATATATATATATTATAAAAATTAAACTTTGGTTTTACATTTTGCATTTGGATAAATGGTGATTGATGATTTGATGTAAGTATAGTACTAAGGACAGAGAAAGAGAAAACCTTAAAATTTAACTACCTCAACCATGGAACACTGTGACACATATTCCCTTTTCCTCTGTGGCACTTCCCTAAATAGAACATCTAAAGCAAACACTCCAATCTGATACCCTCTCTCATTCCATATCACATACCTTCTCTCTAAATCTGAGTTCTTAACTTCCTCTTATCACACCCCAAACACACATTTCATCCCAACCCAGTAAGCTTTTTCTTCTTTTTCCTTCACTTTCCCTGCTCATTTTCTCACAAGTTTCTATTTTTTGCTGGATCTGGATCGTTTTTCCTTCTGGGTTCGTTTGAATTCGCCCTTTCAGTGCTCGTGGAAATGTTTATATATATAGATATATTTAATGCACCCCAGATTGCAACTCTTTTTTCATATGTTTTCTTGTTGCATTGAATGGTGGTTGAATTATCAACTAGTTCTACTCTTTATGATGTTGATGTTGTTTGCCATTGTGCCAGATCTGGGAGTTCCATTGAATTCTATGACTTATATTTGATTTAGATCCAATTATGTCTCAGAATCGGGTTTTCATTTAGTCATGATGCATTCAATTATCAGAGTCATGGGATCTCTATGGATCCATCATTTTCATTGGTTAGGTATCAATGGATTTGAGGTCATCATCGCTTTCTTTCACCTCATTCTTTTAATCTTTTATTATTTTTCGCTAGTGCACACAATATGCCGTAAAGTAGGAGTGAATATTATGGAATGAGTTTTACCTTTGTGGTGGATTAATTAAAATAGTTTAAGTTACACTCATTTATTGCATTTTAGAACTTCAATCAGATGAGGCAAAATCTTTAATTCCTGTTAATTATCGTTGGCCATTTAGTAGGATTACTTTAGTTGACAGGGTATTCTAGTACTTTTGATCATGTTACCTGCTTACGTCTCATCAAACTCCGATCACACTAGGAAAGCAAAGAGCTTTGAATTGGTTTTTGAATTTGGACCTTTTCTTTGTTTTAATTATTTTAGCTCTTTGATTTAATTAAGACAAATTAGTAATGTATTTTGCTGACTGCAATTCCGTTTCTTGTTTGCAGGTTAATCTTTGAATCAGTTATCAGTGTGTCAATTTCTGACAAACTTTATGCGGTAGCTGGATCATGCAATCTAGTTTGGACTATTGGGGTTGCTAGTTTAAGTGTTATTTTGGGTGGTAAATTTGGTGCTTCATGTCTGGTGAAACAAGATCTGTGCTGTGATCAGTTTCAGTCCATAACTTAGCAGTAAAAAATATATTTGGATTTGCATTACTTTCATAAATGTCGAGGGGAAGATCTGATGGATCGCAAAAGAAGCGTGTAGTTGCTTACGTTTGTGGCGTGGCAATCTTTCTCGGTTTTCTATATGTGTACCAAGGATCCATCTTTGGTTCTCAGAATGCTAGTTCATCTGCACTTGAATATGGCAGCAAGTCATTGAAAAGACTTGGGGCATCATATTTGGGTGCAGATGATGATTCTGATAGCAAGCACGGTGACTCTTCATCAAGGATTGGGCTGGGAGATGGTGAGGATGATATTTTACCAAAGAGTTTCCCTGTAAGTTTTTTTTCTAGCTTATACTCAAGGCACATTTCACTCTATTTCTTCATGAGCACTTCTTTTGGGTTCTAAGCTTGCACTTTATGACTCTGCTATTATATGTCATGAAGAGTTATTTTGGTTCTATATCATATCATAAAGGTTATCTAAGTCGTATATTTTTAACCTCCATTCAGTCAAGGTTGTGCATATCATATCATAAAGATAGTGGAATTTATAGCATTTCTGTTTTTGAAGGTTTGTGATGATAGTCATTCAGAGTTGATTCCCTGCTTAGACAGACATCTTATCTATCAAATGAGATTGAAGCTGGATCTTTCTTTGATGGAACATTATGAGAGGCATTGTCCTCCTCAGGAAAGGAGATTCAATTGTTTGATTCCTCCTCCGGCAGGATACAAGGTAAAGAATATGCCGAGACTAGATGTGATCCGCACTTGTCCATACATTTGTATCGTTTTGCCAGTGCCAAACAATTGTTGTTTCTGTGGTGTTGCAGGTCCCTATAAAGTGGCCACAGAGCAGAGATGAGGTATGGAAAGCAAACATACCACACACTCACCTTGCACATGAGAAGTCTGACCAGAACTGGATGATTGTAAAAGGTGAAAAAATCGTGTTTCCTGGAGGAGGGACACATTTTCACCATGGAGCTGACAAGTACATTGCGTCAATTGCAAATGTAAGGCTTACTGGTATATGTATTATTTTCTTCAATTGGTAGCATCAATGGACTTTATGCAAACGTGATGTATAATATCAGCTAACTGCTTTTTAGTACCATGTTTGACAGTGTTGATTGTTTGGTGCCTTCTGATTATTAAAATTCACTTTATTGATCTCACAGTGAGTTTGTATTGACAGATGCTCAACTTTACACAAAATAATCTTAATAATGAAGGAAGACTGCGGACAGTTCTTGATGTTGGGTGTGGTGTTGCGAGTTTTGGAGCTTATCTTCTTTCATCTGATATCATTGCAAAGTCCTTGGCACCCAACGATGTGCATCAAAACCAAATTCAATTTGCTCTGGAGAGAGGAATTCCTGCATATCTTGGTGTCTTGGGAACTAAGAGACTCCCTTACCCCAGCAGATCTTTTGAACTTGCACACTGTTCTCGTTGCCGGATTGATTGGCTTCAGAGGGATGGAATACTACTCCTTGAGCTAGACCGGTTGCTTAGGCCGGGAGGTTACTTTGCATACTCATCTCCAGAAGCATATGCTCAGGATGAAGAGGATAGAAGGATATGGAGAGAAATGAGTGCCCTTGTGGGACGTATGTGTTGGAGAATTGCTGCAAAGAGGGACCAAACTGTCATCTGGCAAAAACCTCTTACAAATGAATGTTATATGGAGAGAGAACCTGGCACTCGCCCTCCTCTTTGCCAGTCTGACGAGGACCCAGATGCAGTTTGGGGAGTGAATATGGAAGCTTGCATCACTCCTTACTCTGACCGTGAGTACCTTCTTATCTGCTATTTAGAATATATGATGCTTTTTGCACTTCATTTCTATGCCTTTGTATACAAATTATACTTATTTGTATTTACTAGAAATATATTATAAGTTCGATTTCTTTTGGTGTATCAAGTAAAGGAAACATGATATTATCAAGTATTTACTGTTAAAAAAGATAATACATTTTTTCACCAATATTAAATATCAAGAAAAATAATTATAATAATATAAATATCAAATAAGAGTATCAAATAACAATGGGATAAAGATCAAATAATTATAGAAAAGAGTAAAAGTGGTGAAATGTATGACCAAGAAATAAGTTATGAAACTAAGGACCAAAGAAAAGTTAATATAAGTTTTTTAGGTTACTTAATAAATTAAAGTATTTTAGTAATTTAAAACGGAGACGAATATGAAATCAGAGATGGGTATTTGGATGGATATAGGGACGGGGATGAGATAGATATGTACATATACATTCCTCATCAAAATTGGAACATGTTCGAGCAATACTTGTGGAGATGGCTTTATTTGACAGAAAAGAGTGAAAACATTGAATTATAGGGCTGATTATTGTTAGAGAATGACCAAATAAGAAACTATGATATTGTAGCAATGTATTTACTGAATTAAAGTAAATTAGACTAAGTAGTGCTAGTTCCCCCTTCTGTATTGAAAAGGAATATGCTTACTCAGGCCGACATATTCATCTTGGCTTCACTCACAGTACTCATGAGTCAATCTTGTTATTTTGTAATGTATTATCCGTGAATTGCTTGTGTTGAGCTGATACTGATGAGCTCATAGTGAATGTTCCTAGCTAAAGCATTGTTGTCAGTATTTGAAATACTTTAGTTTTTACCATCATCCTAGCTACTGTTACTGAACTTGTGCAGTTGCTTTGAGCGCATGCAACCTATGATAAATTATAACAACAATTTTTGTTGAGGTTTAACCATTTACAAGAGATGAGGTAGAAAGACTTCACCTGATGAAACTTTTTGTTGATTTTATCAGATGACAACAGAGCCAAGGGTAGTGGATTAGCTCCATGGCCCCTGAGACTGACCACTCCTCCTCCTAGATTAGCTGACTTTGGCTATTCAAATGAAATGTTTGAGAGGGATACGGTAATTGGAATTTGCAATTTATTCTCTGGGTTGTTATAATTTGGCTCTTGTTCTTGTAAACAGCATATAAACTTTTCAACTAGCAAGACACAATTAGATAAATGGGCTACAGGATTAACTTTTTGTTGTGGTACAGGAACTATGGCAAGGAAGAGTTGAGAATTACTGGAATCTGGTGGGTCCTAAAATGACGCCAAACATGGTGAGGAATGTGATGGACATGAAAGCAAACATGGGTTCATTTGCAGCAGCTCTTAGGGGCAAGGATGTTTGGGTGATGAATGTTGTACCTCGTGATGGACCAAACACACTAAAGCTTATATATGACAGAGGCCTCATAGGGTCTATCCATGACTGGTATGACAACTGATTTTCCTGAAGCATACACTTATTATTGCATCTTTGATATCTTTCAATGACTCACTTCCCCTTTTAAGTCTCATTTGAGAATATCTGATTTCAAGACCCGTCTAAACTTACTTGACTTGGCTGATTGTGTCACAACCTTTTTTATTTGACTAATTAAGCCACTGATGATATTTGTTACTTCATTGCTTTAACCTGTTGTGACTAATTAATTTCAAAGTTTTAAAAATGCAACTGGATTTTACTCTCTGAAGTGCACTTTTTCAATTCAGAGAAACCAAATTCTTTTACTAGTATGTAGTGTTCAAAACAAAATCTGAGTATGTATGTGATTGACAAAAGTGGTATACTGAAGAGTGAAGGATATCTTGTAACAGGTGTGAAGCATATTCAACATATCCCCGGACTTATGATTTACTGCATGCATGGAGTGTGTTTTCTGACATTGAAAAGAGAGAGTGCAGTCCAGTGGATCTACTGATTGAGATGGACCGTATGTTGAGGCCTACTGGTTTTGTCATAATAAGGGATAAGCAACATGTGATTGATTTTGTGAAGAAGTACTTAACAGCATTGCACTGGGAAGCAGTTGCAACTGCAGATGCAGGTTCTGACTCTGACCAAGATGCCAATGAAGTCATTTTTGTTGTCCAGAAGAAATTGTGGCTCACCAGTGAAAGTTTTAGGAATACAGAATAGGACAAGACAACCACAACAACCATATATGGCTTTTTCATTTCCACTTTCTTATATATTATTCTCTGCTGCTACAAGGGATCCAAAGCATGCATGCCCTCAGTGTTGGAAGCAGTGAAAAACAACTGCATTTTGTAGCATTGTTACATAATATTTATCAATTTCCTTATTTAACTCATTTTTGTGATAATGATGCAAGTTATTATTAAGCCATAGGCATTGTTATGCTTCTATAGGCTATTCATTATTTTGCCCTTCATTAGGGTATAATGTAAGCTACTTAATAATCAACACATAGTAAACTTTGCCTTGGTGATGGAAGGTTACTTGTCACACTAATGTGTAATATTTATACAGGCCTTTTTCTGCTTGCAATGGAATATTATATAAGTTTCTTGCTTTCACATTACCAATTATTTCATTGAAGATCACTCAAACTTACCACTTATTTCACATTACCACTAATTAATGGCTCTAGTATTTAATTTATCTTTAAATATTCTAGCCAATAATATACACTAGTTAAAAAATTCACATATAATTTAATAAGAACATGTGTTTTGGTTTATGGTGTGAATCATAGCAAGAGTGTGATGTAACACTCTTTAATATGTATTATGAATTTTACATTAGAATGATTGGAATTGGCAGAGAGATATAATGAAGCACTTCTAATGAGCACATACATATGTATTATGCATGTACATATGGATAAGATTAATTCATATCAGGTATCAAAATTTTGTACTTGCATCAGTTACTATATATTTTTTTAGAGACAAAATTTAATCAGCTCAACTATTGAATTGAAAATAATAAAGTAAATTAAGATCAATACATAAACACTAATATGGAATGATGTGATTGGATGAATGAAATTTTTAGTTTTCGTGATCTCTATATACATATATTCATATTATATACATCATAAAACTTGAATTAATGAGAAAGTTAAAAGTCAAAAGCAAAAGAAATGAATAAATTATGTTTTATATCAAACTTATATTTATGTAAGATACTTTAGCATCTAAATCAGAAATTATCTTACAAGTCAAATTTAAAGAAAAAAACCACATATATTTAATCACTGAGAAATCTTAACTTTAAAAAATGCTAATTATATTTCTAAACTTCAAAAAAAAAAAATGATACATTTGTGTAAAAAGGTAAAATACAGAGTGAAAGCAGCAGTGAAGAGAGAAATGAGAAGCACCGACAGTGTGGAATGATTGTGTGTTAGAGTAATAGGTACCATGCTCCCATCTACATGCCCTGTTTTGTTTTTATCTTAAAATACACCAACCTATCGTAAGAGCATCATGTTATTTTCTTGCCTGTTCAGAAAAACACAGACACATTATGAAGTGATATAATTTAGGGGGAAAATTTACGTAAATGGTGTAATTTTTGTTGAAAATTACCAAAATTGACATTTTTAAAAATTATATTTACGAATAAGTTGGGTTTATATGACATAATTTTATTGTAAAGTTACGTTTTATAAATACGATTTTAATTTCATGGTTAACCTTCAATTGAAATCGTATTTTTCAATAATAACCTTTTTTCAGGTTATAATTCTTTTAATTTGTTATTTCTTCTCCATAATTATCAAGATATTTCTAGATGAAATTAAATAGAAAAAACATGACTCACTTTATCTATTCAAAATCCTAAAATGCCATTAGAAATTTAGGATTAAATTCTTAAATTAAATCGTTTTATAAGAATTGTAACTTACTACTAACGTTGCCGATTTCTTTATTTAAAAATTAACTCTCCTGATCGGTAATCTCAACAATTACATAATTATATAGGATTAATAATTATATAAAATTATTGTTATATTGAAATATTAAATATTTTCACTCAATAATTCCAAAATCAAAGTCTAAAACAATTATGGAATAAGGTAATTACTAATCTTATTGGATGTAAAGAAAAACAGCATTGTACTTTCAAATATTTTTTTTTTCTGTTTCAAATTTAGTGTCCTTGACTGGTGAAAGAGGCTAGGCCTGCTCAAAACTGAGTCCAGTGTTTAAATTAAATGATTTTGCCTCATACTTAATTGTCGTTTTTTTCTATACGACTTCAGTTTTAAGCCAGTTCATTTTCCTATCATACGACTTTATCAATAACATGAAAGTCGTTACAAATACAACTTCAGTTAACCGTAAAATACGAGGTTGAATTCGTAAAACACGACTACTTCGTACAAAGTAATCTCATCCAAATACGACTAATGTAAATTTTTCAAAAATTTATTTATTTCATATAAAAAAAATAGACTAGTTTTGTAAATATGCCTCATTTAGGTGGGCATCAAAGCCAACAAAAAGTGATTGATCAATCCAAAATAAATCTGGATCTTCTATATCTGATTTTTGTCTCAATATATCTGGATCTTCGTAGTTCAAAGTTTATATCAGTGAATCTTCTACTTCTAATTTATATACTAGAATATATAATTTTACAACGAAGTTTATGATAATATTTTTATAATATTAAATCCATACACTGGATTGCCACAAAAAAGTCAGTTTGGTAAATTATAATTATAATCCCTTACAAACTAAGCATGCGCACTATTGCTAAACGAATAAGACACAAGAAATTATAATCCCCTTCCCTTTGCGCCTAGTTTTGGATGTATCGGTTTCTAAGGCCACATGTAAACTTCTTAAGCAAATAACCAATTATTTCAAAATTAATTATTGTATCTATTTGGATTAGTAGTTTATAAAAACAATCAGAAATACAAAGAATCAGATTTCCAAGTTACTTATTTAAACAAAACTTTTTTTAAACAAAATATTCCCGCCACAAAGATGAATCATGCTTCTGCAATTTTTAATCTCTTATTTTGATTTAGAAACCCTTTTTAAATCACAAACATAATTATTTAACAATTATTGGAAAACAATCCGTTTAGAACCACTAAATTGCTGCAAAATCTTAACAATGGTAATAGTAACTCCAGAACGGAATAAGGAATACATTTCATTAAGTCTAAAATAACTACCGAAAATCAAATATCAACGATCAAAACCGGGTCTTAATGGATTACGAGCTAGCAAAATGAAGTTAAACCTCACATTAACTTGTATATGCTCCCATATAATAACATAGAAAAATGACCCCAAACTTATAAAAACAACTGAATCTAGGACATTCTTTGGGCTGCTTCTTTGGCAAGGAGCTTCTCCTTTGCCCTGGTCTTGGCTTGGGATTTGGAACCCATGATTCCACCACCCCACTTCTTTCTGTACTCATCATACTTATCATTGAAGTTAGCCTGAAAAGAGAAATAAAGAACAGAAAAAAAGTAAATTCAGTCAACTTCATCAATTAAAAGATAACTACAAAGAAATAAAATTTAAAACTAGATCACCTTAATAGCTTCTAGGATTCTACTGAACTCCATTTTATCTTCATTCTTGACAGTTGTCAAGCACAAAACTGAAGCAGTTTTCTTGTGGACAATCTGTCAAAAGGGCACATCAACGGAATAAGTAATAAATCATAGATTCATACACAAACATTCTAAAAGCATCAGCGGCAATGTTTCAAAGAAACAAACACCATCAACCAGTTATTCCATTATCCAGTGTTCAGTTTTGAAACCATTGTCTTGGTCAATAAATATACTTACCGTTCCCAAGCGTGCTTTTCCCTTGACAATGCAGTATGGAATTTCCATCTTCCTGCAAAGTGCTGGAAGCCAGACCACAAGCTCGATTGGGTCCACATCATGAGCAATCACAACAAGTTGCGCTTTATTCTGATAAAAATAAACAAAAGAAACTGTTAGTCAAACATCACTTGAAAATATTCATTCATGTTCATTATTTCGCTTGAAGCATCAATTAACAACAACAAAACATTATGATATTGGGTTCAGTTGTTCGAACTGTCTAAAACAAGACGAAATCGAATGGAACAGGAAGAAAAACAAAATGTATCATTCCCTCCAATAACCCTCTTCTTCTGCAGCAAAGGATATGCTACTATAAACCACTTCCTTTTCAATTCCATCAAACAAAAATCTAAACAATAGAACGAAAATTATGTTCCACTCAATTACATTCTACTTCATTCTACTTACATTCTACTTCACAGCTACAGCAACAATGACATCCCTATCTCCACAGCATAGGAGCCCATTTAAAACCAAATTCTCGAAAGTATTATTCACCAAAAGGCTAGGAAGTCCACAATCCGTAAAACTATTTCGTATAATCAGAAACTTACAAAACACAAATTGCATTATTTAAACCACTTTTTTCAAATAAGATGATCTACAACATTATCTTTGCCAGTTTTCCACAACCTCAACTTCAGTCAAACACTGACAATTTCCCACAATGTTGAGGATTCTGGTTCCAACTTTAAAACCTTGGCACTACAATTAATAACAACTACAACAAAAACAAGAAAGATGAAAAAGGGACCTGCTCAATAAGGTAGGTAACGTGATTGAGACCGTATTTGACAACAATAGGCTTCTTAGCTTCAACACTTTTCCCATCAGCCTCAGCCTGAGCCCTCTTCAACAAACGCTCCTTCTTCTCTGCTTTGTCTTCTGGCCTGTACTTCAGCAGCATCTTGAATAGGTTCGTTGCTGCTTCCACAAAACCAGATTGTTAATATTAATAACTGTGTTTCACTTTTGAACGAAATTCTTGTTGCAGTCCCTAAAATTTGTCAAAAATCAGTTTCTGTCGCTCTTTTGGTTAAGTCTGATTATAAATGATTTCGCTATGATTAAGTTCCATTTCGAAGCACCAAATTTTACTGAAAAGCTTTTAGCAAAATGAATTGGCTATAATTTACCACATTCATAAAATTACTTATTTTTAACAAAATAAAATTTCTTTACAAATTACACCTAAGGTCCAAAGCATACAGCTTTTAATCCCAAAAAAAACCTGAAAAAATTAAAATAGCCTTTCCCCCAAGCATGCCCTAATGTTTTAGGTCAAACTCCGACAATATCCGAGAAAAACTCAATTCAATTCATTTAACTTTTTATATATGCATAAGTGTCTATGGAGAAGCTTATTGTACCGAGATTTTTGTCAAGGGTTTTGGTGAACTGATTGAGTGCGGGAGGGACCTTGAGCCTCTGCTTGAGGATGCGTTTCTTGCGTTGGATTTGAACGGTCTTGGGCCACTTCACGAACCGAGTCAGGTCCCGCTTCGGAGGCAACGCCCCTCCGATCCCAAACTGCTTCGGACGCTTCTCAAACAACGGGTTCGTAACTTTCTCCTACACCAATCAGCAATACAAAACAAAACAAATTCAAGTCTATATCACTCCACTCATTCATTCATTTCCCCCAAAACCCTAAAATAAACCTCATTTACTCCATTGTTATTACTAATGGTATTGAAGTTGAAAAGGAGGTAATACTCACGGGCTTCTTCTTCGCTGCTACTGCTGCAGCTTTCACACCTCTTTTCGGAGCCTGCGAGGTCAAATCAAATCGAGTAAGAAAATCGAAATTCAATGTAGATGATGATGATGATGATGATGATGAAGGTGCAAAATGAGACTCACCATTTCTTTGCGCTTAGCGTCGCGACGGAGAACGAAGAAGTGGGTTCAGTGGCGACGGAGAACGAACGATGAAACCCTAAAGAAGAAGTTTTGGAATTTAAAAGATTGGGTTGCAGGGTCATGTTTGGGTCAAGCCCATCTTTGATGAACCCGAACCGAAATCTTCTAAGCTCCACAATTGCTAAATGCGCCTATGCATTTTACTTGTACACCTTCTTTACAACTTTATTTTATTTTACTAAAGTACCCTTCTTTTTATATTCAAGAAACTACAATACTAAAATAGCTGTCAAATTCGGTGTTATGACCCAGATTGAAAATTCTTTGGTGGGTTTGAATTTCTTTTAAATATAGCAGTTTGATACATAAATTAATATTTTTTTTTAATTTATTAAAGATTATAATTGTTATTTCAATGACCTAGATATAGATTAATAATATATTTAAATATAAGATTTTAATAGGATAATTCATTTCTAAATTGAATTTGGAATGTTTTATGGTAAAATATATTGTTTTAATAAGAAATTTTTAAAAAATAAAATTCTAAATTTTTACAATATCAATTAAATTAGTTAAAAATTAAAAAAAAAACTCGAAATATATCTAATAAAATAACTTGTTTGAAATTAATAAGAAAAAAAAAATTGAATTGCTGATACAAACAGGTGTAATGGATGAATTTGACTACGGGTTAGGGGTAATCTAAATTGTCCAAGCGGGTGTCTCGTAGAAATCATGTATAGTGATGGTCATTGTGTATAATGTTTTAAGGTAATTATTTGTATATGTTTTGAAAGACATGCAATATGCTAATTTTATACCACGGTGCTATGAAGGAAGGACTCCCATAATTAAAATAGAAACAAACTTATGTTATAATACACATAAGTCATAACTTGGACGACATAAGAATTTGGTTGATTATACCGACAGATTTTACAAAGTATATATGTACTTTTGTATATAATATTTTACAAAGAGTTCTAGGTGAGACAATTTTGATAAAATAGGTCCTTCTCCCAATTTTTCTTCTTACTTAATTGAGGAACTAAATTTCAGTTTTTTTTAACTGTTTTTATTTCATCAAATTTAGTGTTCATATTTTACTAAATTGGAAGGATTAAAATGAACTTTTGTCTTACTTGATAAAAACTATTTGTCACAAATTTCAGAAATTAAAAACAGAATTAAACCTTAACTTTTTTTTCTTATTTTGTCATCTAAAATAATTTTATTAGACTAAAATATCCTAATTAATTGATGTTGATAAATGCTTAGCTGTAGCACTAATTAAAAAATTTGAATTACAATTTTAAAATAAAATAAGACTCTTAAAGGACATATAATCTGAAACTGATAGAACATTAATCCCCCAATAGTTAATTTAAGACATTTTAACATACCACACATATAGTGAAAGTATTAATTAAGTTATTTTAAAAAAATTATTAATGTATCAAATCAATCTTCGTTATTAATAATTTTTAAAATTTTATTCTCACTATTCTTTAACAAAATACAAAACTTACCATATATGAT
>Ga0123340_1002397_pt1 | contig 16875 bp, 12 predicted proteins | sample SirMexnodulemix_FD_89961 | JGI IMG/M metagenome (GOLD analysis project Ga0123340, IMG submission 89961) | Root nodule microbial communities of legume samples collected from Mexico - Siratro Mexico nodule mix | ecosystem: Host-associated > Plants > Roots > Nodule | place: Mexico: Nepantla... | reverse complement strand
CTATATATATATATAGTGATGTCTAATCGACTTGTTCAAGGTAGAAAATATTTTTTAAAAATGTAAAGTTTTTGAAAAGACATTTATGTTATTCAGGAAGGTATAAGAAGAGGAAAAAGTTATCCCAAGTCGGTCGTACAGCAGTTCCATGCTTATACGAAACAAGGTAAATGCAACCCTTTTATTTTAATCACTGAGATAAACAAGGAAAAGAACCCTCAGACGTTTGCCTCCGTACCACCAAAGTCCAACTGACATTTTAGGTACACAGACACCAAGTTTATCCATTAAATCTTCTAGGGCACTTAATTAGAAACTCTAAAAAGATATTTTTCTAAAATTATAAAAAAAATTTAAAAAAATTAATTGAGTATTGTGTATTTTATATATCTTTCTCAAGTATTTTGAAGACGGTTGTTGGGTCTGTGCTGGTATATAATTTTACTAAGAGAGGGCAATGTGAGGGAGACAGGTGAAACAATTATGGCTAACAGAACTAAGATCACAATAATTGATTTATGATTGACGTCACAGCACAAGTTAAGGATAGGTGGCTGTCCCATTTGAAGACGATCGTTTAAAATGGATGAATAAGATTCAACTCCAAGGGTGGGAGGAAGAAAAGAATGGTTGTGAAAATAATGACATGACAAGGAATTAGTTGAGACAATCGTAGCGTATAGAATACTGACATGATCATACGAGGCAGAGAAACTCTTTTCTCCCTTCCTTTTCACCCACAACAATCAATTCAGGAAATCTATTCCAGTAGGATCTAGATCTCACTATGCATGTGGTAACTTTCGGAAGGGAACAGAAGTAACTGTTTATACAGACGAACCCGAAGTAAAAGCTAACATGATAAATTTTATTCATCAGAGGTTAACCCATCCAAAGGTTGTCCATTTGGAGTTTTCAAGTTCACACAACCGCGATCAGATTCTAGAAAGTTGTCCTGAAGGTTCAAATTAAATATTTGTTCTTCAAAACAATAGAGGTAAAGATAAACTACCTAATCACAGGTTCCACTACACAAACTTCCAAGCTCCTTCCTAGGTGAATGTGTGAAGGACTAGTCTGACAGCAAGAAGCTGGAGGCCGCTACTGGAACAGAATCAGTCAAATAATGGCCAGCATTTGGCTGGTGTTATTGAGGAATGTCGCTATTATCGCCAGGTACCAGGTTGTCACTTTGGTGATCTGTTTCTTCTTTGGCTTCAGACCTGAGAAACATTTGGACCGAAGTTAACACAGTACTTATATAACGCAACACAAATATATAAAGTGAATCCAAGTATGCAGCAACTTACACTATTCGTCTAACAAATTGTCCCCTAATACGAGGCCGCTGTTCTGCTAGTTTTTTCCTGCTATGATATCGAACCTGGAAAAGGAATGGAAATTTCAGAATATTGAAACAGGTCAAATTCATGCCGACAATATAACATCTCGTGCTTATTAATGATGAGGATCAACTCATTGACGCAAACATAAACATACAAGTCATACAAGGCAAGTAACTCCGGAAGTACAATTAAGCCTTATTCTAGTAGTAGGTTAACTTGAGAAGTAAATATATTTATTTTATATAAAGAGAAAATAATTTGATAAGATTGCAGATATATAAAATACACAGGATGTAGAGAAGATCACTAGACCATTCATTTATGGAAATTATGGGAATACAATGACCAGGGCATAACCACAACAACGCTCAACTTGACAAAATCCATATCCAATAAAGATCTTCAACGAATATATTATAACCATATAATTTAAAATAGATTACCCTTTTCTCAAAGCATCTTTCTTTTCTCTTTTGACGAAATTTGGTCAAAGCAGCCTCTCTCAATGCAAGTCGTCCATCATCTGCCATATTCCCAATGTTTCTCCTATCAATGCCACCAACTCCAATGCTCCCAGCAGCCACATTGCCATTTTCCACATTTACTGTCCGCAGTGTCAAGGTTCCGTCCTGTCCATTGCTCCCATGATCACTCTCCACAGCATTTCCATATACTGTGTAGTTCGCAGCATTACTTTCTGCTGGTCCTCCAAATGCATTTGATGATACACATTGCTGAGGAGTGTTGGTTGAGCTTTTGAGTAAGAGATCATGATCTGATTGGAGATCTATAGCAGCTTTATGGGAAATGTGATTATAATGGTGAAGCTCATAATGAGTGTGCTCGACTTGGAATTCATGTTCAGAGCCTCCCACTTGTCCTCTAACAATTTCCATATATTCTTCCTGGGCAAAAGTTTTCTTCCGAGATGAAGACATACTATTGTTAGGTAAAGTTTGGAGTTCAGAGGAATTAAATGAGCCCATCCCTCTTACAGACTCTGGCATCTTGTCAAAAGTACAATGTTTGGTGCCAAGATATGTATTAGTGGAGGCCATGTCATTGATGTTGTTGCTCCCATTAGATTGTTGGTTTGGAGGAGTGACATTTGAGTGAGATGGAAAGTTTTGTATTATCTCTGCATTCGGTGCAGCTGAGCCATTGGCTAGTGGAGAACAGCTTCCTACATTTCCGGTTTGAGCCTGATAAGAAGCAAAGAAAAACATAAGGCTTGCCCAAAGATTAAGCCTTTGTTTAGTCGAGGGAAGAGAAATGTGTGGAGAGAAATTAATGGAAAAAGAAAAAAATGGAAAGAGAGTGGAAACAGAAATTTTATAGATAAACACGTTTGATTTGAAAGAAAAATGCATAAAAGAAAATGTTTTTTAAGAACTAACCTATTTACCTCAGATATTTTTTGTTTATTTCTTTTCCATTTCAAATGATTTAATCTATTTTATTTTCCAGTTCAATTTATTTAGTCCATTATTTTTCATAATAGACCAAGCTCCACCGGAACTGCTTGGGGTGGGTGCAAGCTGAAGCAGCTCTTAGAAAAAAAAAATAGGCAGTTGCTCCTAACAAAAGTCACTGGTGGTAGGAAGGAAAGGGACAAAAGTGCCATTTCACCAGTTCATACGAGCCATTTCCTCTCCTTTCTTCCCCTTCTCACGCAGAAAACAGTGTATGGGGCACACGTGTATTTTCTTTTTTCATCTTTCCTCACCTTTCTCCTAAACCAAATCACCACATTCTTCTCATTTCTTTCCCTTTCTTTCTTTTCTATTATATCAAACAACACCTAAGATTTGGTGATAAACACTATTCTCCAGGTAAATGGTACTCAGAATCAGCTTGCCAACTCCACAGAAATAACTAAGACATATAAATCATGTTCATATCATTTCTTTGTATTGGGTATGATAAATTTTTGTGATGATTCACGGTGAGGAGTAGACAGTCAGACAAGTTGATGAGGTGAGTGGGATGGGGGACGTAAATGAAAATCATGCAACTCAAAAATCTTAATTTCAACACAATATATAAAGTTGTCAAAGGACCGAAGAACATCATCACCTGGTTAGCAGAAGAAGCAGTATTATATCTGCACAATGAAGATAAATGTTATGTATGTAATGCAAACAATATTTGCTTCCATTAGAACTTAGTTATGCTGTCAAATTTCCTCTTACTTTGAGAATGCTGACTGGTCTGAATGTCTCAACAAATTGCATTCTTCACCCGTGACATTTTTAGCATCTCTTACTTCTCCCAGCCTTTTCAAAGTTAGTTCCAGGGATGGATGCTCCTTGGGGCAACGGTTTTCTTTTGTTAGTGAGAATCCAGAAAACCCATTTGGAGTGTTTAAGTCTCTGCTTTCAGCCTGTGGACTATTGCTATCAGTAACATCAATAACATTCATAGTTTGATTTTCTTGTGTCCTGGTTTTACCACCATTGTATTCCAGTTGTCCATTTTCACAGGCATTACTCTGTCCTTTAACTATCTGCATATCATCAACATCAGACATTTTATTTGCCCCTTTACCCGTTGGATGGTTAGACAGTCCCTCAAGTTGATGCTCTAGTTGCATATTCAAAGATATTCCAACAGCCAAGTCCTTGCCCATTGCAACATCATCTGGAAAGAAAATAACTAGGTGGTTTATTCGGGATATATCCAAATCCATACAGACAAGTCTAAACAATAGATACTATCAAGGCATACCAAGATGATCAATAAGTTCAAGGCACTCTTTTTCTGTTGCATGCACCCATCTACTACTAACTTTTTCAGTCTTTGTTTGCATCACTTGGGCACAAGTGCTATCAGGGGTATCAAACAATTGTTTATGAGGTGAAACTGGATGAGGACTACCAACTTGAGCCAGACATTTAGTCCACGAACTCTACATAAAACGGGAGCTTTATGTAAGGGGCAATCACACAGAGAAGTGCACAATTAAGTGAACACGTGGTTAACAATTTTTTACAAAAACAATTTAATGAGAATCGAGAAAAAGCACAGAAATGAAGTGACAAGACATGAACCAGAATAGCAAAGCTACCCATTCTTTGTCCCAAGCTTTAGTTAGGCATAACAGCAAAAGGAAGTAATAAACATTATCATATTATACATCAAATGTTATCATAATAGCAACAAAAATGATGCATGTGTTCCAGTCCAACCATGAGCACCAAAGACTTTTCATAAATTGCACATGCCATAAAATTTGGCCCTCCTTGTTTTAACTAACACCTTTATTAGAAACCGACCAGAAATTGCTTCAAATTAGCACACATCAAATGCTCACAAGAGTCCCAAAATGGCTGTTCTGTAGGAAAGCAGATAATTTCCCAAGTTACAATGCAAAATATATGTTCTAACATTTTTTACAAATAAAAACCGGGAAGAAAGAGTGAGGTGGGGCCTACAGTTCATGCCTATTGTCAGAATCACTTGAAATATGTTGGAGAAAATATTTCCTTGTACAGATTTAATTACATTCCATAATTAAGAGGATAGGCTGACCGTATTTTATATTTATTGTACAGGATAATTGACCCTAAATTATAGGGATAGATTGTATCTATCATAAGTTAGGAGTTTCCTTAAGTTTTTTGCATTCTATTTAATAGCAATTGCTCTTCTATGGATATTATCAAACACAGTTTTTCTGACATGGCATCAATATTCTAAAATCCTTGGGAGCCTCTATAATCTCCTGCACAGCCTATATTACTGCAAATCCCTGTGCAACCTGCATTGCTGTCTTTCTTCCGCCACAAATCCCTTTCTGTCTCCCTCTGTATAATATTCAACCGCTCCAAACCTTAAATGGTCTCACTTTGTCCAAACCTTCCTAACAGGGAAGGGCAAATCAGTTATCTCAATGACAACCCTCCAAAGTCTTCAGATCCCAAATTTGTAGCATGAGACAAGGCAGACGTGAATGTCCTGTCATGGTTGTGGACTGTTTATGAAGACAACTAAGGAGGTACGGGATAGCTATTAAAAAAATTATTCCAAAGTTGGTGATGCTGTCCAAATCTGAGATTAAGATGAGAATCTCCAATACAAAACAAGAGAATAACTCGGTCAGTGAGTATGCCCATACACTACAAAATCTGTGGTAGGAGTTAGACCATTATGATCAATTTGAAGCAAAATGTAATGAAGATGCTGACCTACTCAAACGCTACAAAGAGAAACACAGGATCACTAAGTTCCTAAGAGGATTAAACAATGAGTTTGACCCTGTTAGAATTCAACCTATCATTCGATGAGACAGCGGATGTATTTTGGGCAGAAGAAGCCTGTAGAGGGGTAATGTTAGAACCCCAATCAACTGAAGTTCTCCCTTGGTTGTACAAAACAAGGGGAGGAAAGTTAGACAAAGGCAAATCACTTCACCTGGAAGAACTTGCAACATTCAAGACAAGTGCTATAAACTTCACGACAAACCTCCAAATCCAAACCAGAACTGGAGAGCTAAAGGAAATCAAGGTGGAGGACTAACTGAAGTCCATATGGCACAACTAGGCTCGGTAGAATGCAATTCTTCACAACCTGCCACAGAATTCAACACAAAGGAGACTAGAAAATTAAGGGGGTTGTTGGGCACACTAACAAAACCTGCAGACCCAGGTAGCTGCTTATGAGCATTTGCAGGTAATATTCCTTAATCCTATGCATTCAATGCCTTAAATTCCCCTAAAGAAGGTGTTTGGATAGTTGATTCTAGAGCCGCAAACCACATGGCTCGATCATCTATTGGGTTATATCTTGTAGACCTTGTCTAAGCAACAAAAAATTTGCACTTGCAGATGGAACTTTCATTACAATTGCTAGAAAGGAGATATTATCATAAACTAGAATCTAATTTTGAAGGATGTTTAGCATGTGCACAAATTACCTACCAATTTGATTTTTATTCACAAGCTTACAATAGATTTACACTACTTGGTGCCTTTTAATCTTATTCAGGATCAAGGAATGGGGAAGATGATCGGACTTGCTAAGGAAGACAATGGACTCTACCTTCTAGAGGATGCCAATAGGATGAGTAGGACTAAAAATCAAATTCCTTTGTCTTTGTTGCTGGAATCAACCCTCTCCAATATAGAAAAAAAATCTAGTTTTACCACCTCGTTTAGGTCACCCATCATTTAGTACCCTAGAGATTATGTTCCCTAATTTATTTTAGAAAATTGACATAGGAATGTTTCATTGTGATACTATGTGAATTTGTAAAGCACAAGTATTGACTTTCCCTCTAACAATAAAAGAATGATTGTTCCCTTTGTCTTAATATATAGTGATATGTGGGGACCCTCTAATATTCCTATAATACTTGGGGCTCGTTGCTTTGTCATATTCATTAATGATTACACTCAAGTGTCATGGGTTTTTCTCTTGAAACAAAAAAGTGAAGTTAGCCAAGTTTTAAAAAACTTCATCAATTTGTCCCTTGGGTCTTTGGTTGTGTATCCTATGTCAATGTTCGTTCTAGTAAGGGGGAAACTTGATCCTAAGCTATTAAGTGCATATTTATTGGCTACTCAATTACCCAAAAAGCATACAAATGTTACCACCCTACAACAAAACAATTTCTTGTGTCTTGAAATGTCACCTCTGATGAAAATATACAATATTTTCAACCTCATCTTCAAGAGGAGATCTCATGCATTGAAAATAAGGATAATTTGTTCTTATCAGTAGTTGTCTCTCACTTCCAAAATTAAGTCTACTCCTGTTCTTTCGCCTATACATTAAAGCCCAAATATAATTGGAGAACAAACTCAAAGTTCTACCCATCCACTCAAAATATACTCGTGAAGGAGAACGTTTGTTATTCAACCACCACAAGTCCATGATTCTAAACCTGTGGTTGAAATACCTAACATTAGTTAAGAGCAAAATATTTCAGCCATTGAAGATCAGGATCTTCCAATTAAAATAAGGAAAGGTGCTCGAGCATGTACTCAAAAGCCAAGGTATGCATTGGCACACTTTGTGTCCTATGACAAACTATCTAGTAATCACAAAAGCTTCCTTGGTCATCTAAATACTCACTATTCCAAATGTTGATAAGGCATTGACTAGTGAGGATTCAAAAAGTGCTATGAAGATTGAAATGGTTACTCTAGAAAAGTACAAAACTTAGGAGTTAGTAGATCTACCTAAAGGGAAAAATAGCTAAGGGATATACTCAAACATATGGGACTGATTACCTTGAAACTCTTTCAATTGTTGCAAAAATTAATACTGCTAGAATTTTGTTGTCTCTAGCAATTAACTATGGATGGAGTTTGCAACAATTTGATGCCCATAAATATCTTTTTGCATGACAATCTAGAAGAAGAAATTACATGGAGGTCCCACCTGGGTTTAAAGTCGAGGATGGAAAAATGTGTAAACTAAGGAAGCACTCTATGGATTGGAACAATCCCTTAGAATATGGTTTGGCAGATTTAATACTGTAAAGAAGCCTACAAGGTACAAGTAAAGCCTGGGTGACCATACACTATTTATTAAGCATTCAACTTCAAGGGGAGTTACAACATTAATTGTCTATGTAGATGACATTGTGAAGATTGACTCAATAAAATCTTGTCTAAAAGTTCCTAGATTGTCCAATGTTGATATGCAACTTCTATCATATGTGATAGATGGTCTTAGTAAATTGTATAGTCTATTAACATTTACTTAGGCCTAATCGTCTAGTGAAACCGTTTAAGTGACCTTTCAGCTCAGTATGAGACGCACTGGTCACGTGTCTTCTTCATTAGTCTAGGTGTATTTCACTTGAGTTAGTTATGATAATATTGTTGTATAAATAGGACCTTTGTATCATCAATTCAGTCTAAGGTTTGAATTGTATTTGAATGAGAGTTCGCAATGAGAGAAATTATAGTGAATTCTTATGTGGATTCATTAACACTCGACTGAACCACAATATTTCTGTGTTATTCCTTTTTGTTCTCCCTCTTACATTTCCCTTCTACCTACTACATTTGCAGGTTTCTCTATTATCGTTCTCTGCTCGTGTGGTAGATGCTTTTGTAGTGGATTTGTCTGAGCTAATTCCTTACAAACTGGCGTGGTGAGCGTGGAATCAATCATTATGAATTTTGCAAAGTATATGGCTAAGAAATTCATTGGTATGAACATCGGATTGTGACTGTTGAAGTTGCGTGCTTTTATAGTTCAATAAGGTCCCTTTAAGTTTTGAAAAGTAAATCCAAGCTTGATGCATTCATGACGGAGAAGGACAAGAAAGTGTTGATAGAGAAGGCTCATAATGATTGTTCTTAGCCTTGTTGATAAGGTGTTGAAGCAAGTTTTGAAGAAGACCACAACAGGACTATAGACTAAGTTTGAGAGCTTGTACACTACGAAGTCCTTGGTGAACTGTCTATATCTGAAGTAAGCATTGTACTCATACAAGATTATTAGTGAAAAGGCAATTAGTGAACAACTGGATGAATTCGACAAGTTGATCATTGATCTGAAGAATATTGATGTGTAGATTGATAATGAGGATCAAACATTGTTGTTGTTGTGCTTGTTGCCTAAGACGCATACATTTCAAGGAAACTTTGTTGTGTAGCAGAGAGATTCTCTCTCTTGTGGAGGTTTAGGTTGCTTGGAGCTTAATGTGGTTGAATGAGAAGTATGAACTTAAGGCATATGGTAGCTAGAGGCTTTACTCAGAGAGGAGTTGATTATAATGATATATTATCTCCTGTAGTAAAGCATAGATTATTTCGAAACTGTTAGTCATGGTTGTTGAGCTTAACCTTGAACTGGAACAAATGGACGTTGAGACTATGTTCCCATATGGAGACCATCTACATGAAACAACAAAAGGATTTGAAGTAGGAGACAAGAAGGATTATGTTTGTAAGTTAAATAGATCCTTCTATGGTCTAAAAGAATCCCCAAGGCAATGGAACAAATGTTTCGAAGAGTTCATAGCAAGAATTGCCTTTGAACGTAGCAAGTATGACACTTGCATCTACTTCAAGTTTTTAGCAAGAGGTCATTTCATTGTATTGCTATTGTATGTAGATGACATTTTTAGCAAGAGGTCATTTCATTCTATTGCTATTGTATGAAGATGACATTCTAATAGCGAACAATTTTAAGCTTGAGGTGCAGAAGGTTAAAACTAATCCCTCTCAGGAATTTTGATAGAGATCAAATGTGAATAGTTACTGATCTGAGCCTGCAACACAATGTTGAACTTTGCTTCAACCTATTGAAAATGTAACGTGGAATGCGATTATATCGTGATATGCTACCAAAGGAAAAGAAAAACATATGTATATATAATTATAATAAAATATAAGTTGAATAACGAGTTTGAGATGAAGGACCTTGGAGTTGCTAGGAAGACTTTGTTAATACAGTCATTAGACAATGTGACTTGAAGCGTCTATGTGTATCAAGAGACCTATCTCAGAAAAATCTTTGAGAAGTTTGGTATGACAAACTTAAAACTTGTATCCACACCTCTTGTGTCTCAATATAAGTTAAGTGATAAATAGTCTCCTAAGATAGTTGAGGAACAATGTTATATGTTCAGTATTCCATGTGCCAATATAGTTGGTTCTGTCATGTAGCCGATGGTTTGCATACGCCCTTTGGAAGGTTCATGTCAAATATTGGACGAGCTCATTTGCAAGGTCTTCGGCAAATTCTTCGTTACTTGGGATCACTTGGAAGAGTTCTAGTTTATGGTTGAGCTAGAGCTCCAAGTGTTTGATATGTAGCTTCTATCATGTGATAGATGGTTTCAATACATTGTCTAGTTTCTTAGCATCTACTGAGAGCTATGAGAGAAACTATAAGTTGTAATCTTAGACAATAGTAAATTCTTTCGTGGACATTCATCATAGTTTATTAACACTTCAATTGAACCACGTTATTTTGTTTGATTCTTTCTTGTTTCTCCTCTTATGTTTACCTTCTACTCACTACGTTTGAGAATTTCTGTTATTTGTGTGGTACTTGCTTTTGTAGTTAATATGTTTGAGCTAAATCTAAATATAGTTATAACTAAAAAGGATCACGTAGGAATGGAAGCCTTAAAATGTTTGATAACAAAATTTGAAAATAAGGAGTTCGATAAATTGATATATCTTTTAGGCATTGAAGTGACTCATTCACATCATGGAATTCACATCTTCCAACAAAAATGTGTTGGATTTATTGGTTGAAACTGGTAAGATCAGGAAACATACCTATTGAATAACATCACAAACTTAGTGAATCAATTGAAAATGTAACCGTGGATAGACAATCTTAAAAAGGCTAGTTGGAAAATTGATCTACTTGTCTCACAGTAGGCCTGACATTGCCTATGTTGTAGCAATTGTAAGTCAGTTCATACATAATCTAAAGGAGACTCACTTAGAGTTGTCTATTGCATTCTATAGTACTTGAAAGGAACTCCTAGAAAAGGAATTTTATTTACAAGGGGGAATGAGATAATCTTAGAAGTCTACATAGACACTACTATGCTAGACTGTAGATGATTGAAGATTTACTTCGGGATATTGCTCTTTTCTTTAAGGAAATTTTGTGGATGATAGAAGAAACAAAATGTTGTGCAAGGACAAGTACGGAAGCAGTCTAGAGCAATGGCCTTATGGATTTGTGAAATTCCATGGTTAAAGATAATTTTAGAAGACATGAAGATTGATTGGAAGAAGCCTATGCAACTATATTGCAATAACAAATTATTAATACATATTATGCATAGTCTAGTACAACATGACAAAACTAAACATGTTGAAGGAGACAAACACTTCATAAAGGAGAAGTTGGAAAATGGGACAATTCTTAAGCCATTGGTATCCTCTGGAAATCAACTTGTTGATGTATTGACAAAAGGGCTAACTGGTGCTACATTACAGTCTATTGTTGGTAGGTTGGGAATGGATGACATCCACTCACCAACTTGATAGAGAGTGTCAGAATCCCTTAAAATATTCTGGAGATAATATTTCCTTGTACAAATTTAATTACATTCCATAATTAAGAGATTTAATAACATTTCATAATTAGGATATGTTGACTGTATATTTTATATTTACTATATGGGATCGTTGACCTTGAATTATAAGGATTGATTGTGTCTATCCTATATTAAGAGTTTCCTTAATTAAGTTTTTCTATTCTATGTAAGAGCAATTGCTCTTCTATGTAAGAGTTCTCCTTACACCTTTTTAATCAAAAGATACCCAAATACTTGATTTTACAAAGAGCTTTGAACTTTCATATGACTTTGTTAAGCAGGAATTCAAGATTTATTTTTGGTAAGTAAGCGGGAATTCTAGGAAAGGTGTGTTAGAGAAAAGTCCACGAGACCCCAAATTATTTTGATTAAGTGCTTTCAGAACAAATTATTAAAACATGCATTTGTCTTAATATCAAATCATGATAGATGCAAATACTTCGTCTAATAACGATGGACGCAATTTCATAAAGACAGGCACAATGCTTTGACTGATGATGATAGACGCAATATTTCATCTGACGACTCCAGATGCAAAGCACCTTGTGTAATCTTTGCTAGATAATCTTTGCTAGATAAGCTTACGCTTGGATAAACAATAAAGAGACCTAATCTTAAGTATTTCATAATTCAAGCTTATAAATGCTTATTCTACATTGCAAAGAGTTCGTCTAATCAGTCTAACAAGAGGATTTTAAGAAGACTTGTCTATATCCAAGATCTCTTGAAGAACGTGTTAATGTTGCTCCACGTCGACAACCTTTCTAAAAGACGGAATGTCAACTATGCATAGACCATCGACCTTGTACAGTCTTGACCTTTACTATAGATTGAATAAAAGTTGTCTGACATAGGCCTGATAAGTTATCCAAATATCAGGTTGTTGCTTGAAGAAGAGATGTGCAATTTATGTTGCATGAAGAGCACTTTATGCATCTCTACCCATGAATGTGGACAAACACAACACAATAGAAGATAGTATCTAATATCTCAACGATTAGAAAAGAATTTGCAACAACTCTTTTAGAAACCTCTATATATAGAAGATGTCTTCGAAGAAAAAAGGTTACAATCATTCACTTAAACTTACAATCTATGTAGAGTTGAAATCTTAAGTTTGCAATCCTAACTCATCGATAGAACACTATTTGTGTTCTTTAGCTATCTAGAAGAGTGAATCTAATCTTGTATATGTTGTAAGACACGAAACCTCTTTAAGGAAGAGAATCTGTGATCATTTGATCACACCTTATTGCTAAGAGTCTTAGCTATGAGTGATTGCATTCCAAAGAATACTTAGTCTCAGCTAAGAGCGGTTGTGATTCTGATAATTCTCAGTTTTAACCAGGAATGATTGCGATCCAAAGAATACTTGCCTTATATTTTGCAACTATAATCTACCTAGTGGAACTTGATTAAGTTGATTAAGAGCTAGACGTAGTTTGGGTTTAGAAACGAACCGGTATAAAGACATGCAGTGTAAATCTTTCTGTAGTCTAACCTCTTTAAATTGCATATTATTGAACAACAACGGATCAAAAAGAGTCTTTTCTAAACAAGATTTATGAAAACTCATGGACAACGCATCTGCTACGTCTAATTATATTTCATCATAGACTAATATTAAGAAAATCTTCAATAACTCTCCCTTCTTGTGTATTCTATAGTTTTTCATAAGGTGACTTAGAAATTGTAGTGTATAATTTCTAGAAAACACATTGAGGGAGAACAAAAAACCTCTCGAATCTCCATCTGAATGGTTAAGATTCTTTAGTGCTAAAATTTTTTCAAGTGAAACTCCCAATTTAAATGACAACCTTGTAAATATATATTTTACTGGGGGAATTAATACATTAACCACCCACCTAACAATGTTAACAATTCTGCACTAATTTTTTCCTGCACAGAAATAACAGCCAAGAATTCCTAAACTATGATTCTCCATAAATTATTATGTTAATTTCTATGTGATTCAAAAGATAGGCGCAGAAAGAATTACAAAACAAATAATAGCATGCTTCATACTATCCTCAACTCAACGAACAAGAAGAACATCAATGGAATGACGGAAAAACCATGGATGACAAGATAGTTCATTGACACGGGCTTGTTGCACTAGGTAGTTGTTATGAGAAGTAATTGCCACATGCTAAGTGAACCTTATGTAGGTTAAATTGATCAATGAAAGACATTCGTTACCTTTTCTTTATTGATTACTGAATTTAACTAATAACTACCCTAATGCTCTGATTAAAGAGGAGAAAAATAGGTTAGATAGAAATAAGTTGATAGAGTGAAAATAAATGACAAATAAATAGAAATTAAAGATGTTTGGTTGAAGAGAAAGAGAGAACAGATGAGGACAGAGATGAGTAGAAATACTAAGAACACAATGGGTCCCACCATTTTTAAAAATTATTTCTCCTCTTTTTCTCTCCCACCAAACACATTACATTATTTCCGTCCTGTTCCATCTTTCTCCATCTTCCAACCAAACAATTCTTAACGTTGTTAATTGGTCTGTTGCAGCACTAGCCCTGCTTTGAAGACCCATATGCCTTGCATAGAATTTCAAAACCCTTATTTCCCAGCTGCTTAAAATTATCATGTCAAACTACACATGTGAAGCAAGTCAGTATGTAAGATTACACGGTATTACTGAGCCATTGGAAATCATTGATCTAGAAAAAATGATGAATGCGTTCTTCAACGCTGAACTGCATCTGTCGAGCTTTAAATAATTTAATATAAGGAAATTTTAAAACGGCAAAAAGTAACAAAACATGGACTTGGAAACTAATTTTCATGAGCAGAAAATGATATCAACACAGCAAATTGTGGTAATATTGCCTCCATTCAAGGAAACATTACATAATGGTTATTCAATTAAGAGAATCCTATCTATGCTATAAGATGAGTGCAATACCTGAGTGCCACTTCCATTATCACTTCCATCACGAATGCTCAAGCCTTTGCTTCCATGGTCATTCTCGTCATGGCTGTCACTATTGTTTTCAGAAGCATCATTACTTCTTGACTTTGCAGATTTTCTGGTGTAGGTCGCACTTTCACTCCCACTACCACTAGACTGAGGAAGTGTGTTAATCCAAGTTGAGGAATGACATTGGTTATTGAGAATGAATTTAATGTTTAAGTTGATCAATGATAAGGTTCATATGACAGAATATCATGCCACAGAAACTATACGAACTGCATTAATTCATTATTGATTCATTAAGGCATAGATTTCTATATAAAAGAAAAGAAACTTCAAATTTGATTGAAAGGAGGTAATGCAGTAATTATATTTGAAAATTCATAGGTTGATATATTGAATATTAAAGAATGAACTGGAAAATTGGATATTTAAGTTAATCAAAAATAAGATCCACAAGATAAACGATGTTGTACAAACTAGATGAGTTGCTGTTAAGTATTATAATGAACACTGTTGGCATAGTATAAGTTGCTTTTTTTCTTTTTTTCAGTACAAACTTGTTTGCTGTCATATAGATATATTCTAAGCAAGTAATTATTAATACCAGCTAATATATAGTGTTGAAGCAGTCCCTCACTAGTGTATTGTAATTAAGATTGATATTTACATTATTCTCAGTCTTCTTTTTAGAAAGTAATAACGCTGTTTAGTCTATACTGTAATTGCCTTGTATGGTTTCAAATCATCAAAGTAACATGTTCAGCATGTTGCATTCCAAAGCCATTCTGCTGTAACATGTTCAGCATGTGCTTCGCGTGTTTATTTCTTCTTTCCATTTTTTAACAAATTTAATTTGATTTACACCTTAAAAGGATTGTTTGTCATAGAAAGTGGATTTAGGCCTAACTTAAACCTATAAAACTAGTTCGTAAAGTAAGATCTACATCTACATCTACACACATATATATTATAATTTGACCATATCTCTAATCAATTTACAATTTCTAACATTTTGATTGAACTTTATTTTTGTCCAAAATTCTAGCATAGGATTATATGAATAGGCCTGTACAAATAGTTCTTTGTCTCACACCTAGAATCAAGAAATAATATCAGTGATTTCCTCATATTTGAAGTTATTTATTTATGGAATTACTGTAGTAAACTGTAATTCATGAAACAATATTCAGAAATTAATCTTTCAATTAAAAAATAGCTCCTGTGGGAGTTTCTTTTCCACTGACATAAGCCACCATCAATAATCAATCTCATACCCAATATTCATTATAAGCCATAGCCCCTTGTGTGCCCAGCCTCATAACTGGACACTTTTTTCTGTTCAACAGTTATAAATCATCAAAGACCTCTAACAAAACAACTGCCAGAGTCCTGCACCAAAAACATCACATGCACACATCTCCTAGCTGGTCTGTGTAAGTCATGTGCCCACCTAGCTGGCTTGGTTCATCATGTTGATTGTCTCATTCTACTTGCTAGTTATTACAGATAACTTTTCCACTGTACTTGGGCCTAAAAGCAATGTGTCTAGAGGTGTCAGTTTGGCTTTGTTTCTGTTACAACTAATCATAAAGCAATTCAAATTCAATTCTCCTTAACTCTCGCTAATTCTGAATTATGGTTATTTAACATGATAGCAAAAGCTTCTTGATCCAACAACAATGGTACTTGTAGTTTCTCAGAAAGTAGATTTTAAACCTAATTCAACTTGTAAAGTGAAATTTTTACCTATTTATATATTATAATTCAATCATATCTCTAGTTGAGATAGGATCTCCAACGCCCACTTCACGCCAAAGATTAGACATCTCAAGCGTGAGACAAAATATTTGTGAGTGATTTGATAGTAGGTAACACAATAAACCTAATAAGTCTCACTCAAGTAGAGTTTGTTATCATCTCAAAAAGTATACTTTAAAGCATAACTCAACCTCATAAAAACCTGCTTGTAAGATTAGGTTTATACTGTAATTAGACCATATCTCTAGTTGACGTGGGATCGTCAATATAATCCCTTAACCAAACCTACCACAAGGAGGATTGTCAGCCTCAAATCATAAATTTTCACCCAATCATTCTAAAACATGATGAAAAGAAATTTTGGTGGTAGAAACAACAAATTGTGGTCATAGAACATTTTTAACTCATTTCCCCAAATTGCATTGTGTTACTTCTCAAGTAATGATCAAGTTCCAAAAAAGTGAATCTAGCAACAAGATGACCTAATTTGTATGTGCCTCCTCTCTTCTATGTTGAATTCTCTTCTCTTTGAGTTGATTGCACCCAATCTTGGTAGGTATCGAATGAGATTCACAAACACCTTTGTAATCTAACAAGAATCAAAGCCCAATAATAACTGTTGAATATCAATTATTTCCTTAATTATAGGCTGTATAGTTATTCTGTTTTGATATTGTTTCCTATTTTGTTAGAGATTTGATTCTATTGTATCTCCTAGGATCAAGGGATATTATCTTGTATTTTTTCATATATATATGGATATAGAGAGATTAATCTCTCAAGCAATTCAGCATAAACATAATCTGTTT
>Ga0123340_1002396_pt1 | contig 16876 bp, 8 predicted proteins | sample SirMexnodulemix_FD_89961 | JGI IMG/M metagenome (GOLD analysis project Ga0123340, IMG submission 89961) | Root nodule microbial communities of legume samples collected from Mexico - Siratro Mexico nodule mix | ecosystem: Host-associated > Plants > Roots > Nodule | place: Mexico: Nepantla... | reverse complement strand
CAACAAAGTAGGAGTTAGTTAGAAAAGGTGAGCTGGCAGGAGAGTGGGAGGGGAGGTATTAGAGGAGAGAAAGAGTGTGGAGGGGGACACGAAAAGATATTATAGTTTGAGGACAGAGAAAGATCTTCTCTGAGGAGCTTTTGCTCTGGTTTTGCTTTGTAGCCATTTTCTTTCACAGTGAATACAGTATTATTCAGAATATTAATCTATCAATACCTGTCAATCATTAACAAAAAAGGAACTCCCTCACCCTTTTCATGGTTGGTCTCAATATATAGACCAACCTGACAGACCGAAACACCGCCTATGCCTTGTTTCACAAATTCCTAATACACACTCGTTCACCATCCTTCTATCTAACGTTACTCTCTTCTGCTGGAACAACCTTGCCCGAGGTTAAAATCTGGAAATTGGTTCGTAATCACATCTTCTCATGTAGCTGCTTCAGTTCTCCCTTCACTCCACTGTACCAGCACCTAGTGCTCTGGGACACTGTGTACATGCTCAACCCATCTATCCAAATCCTGTCTTGGAGAAAATTGAGACAGGACGTTGAGGTTCCTGTGGCAACTTTTATTCCAATTGGTGATTTCCCATGGCCAGTTTCAATTGTGACACATGAAAAACTGGGTGAATGCGGGCATTATTTGTTTAAAGATCATTATAGTTCTGATTCTGTATTTTGTTTAATTATCAAGTACCATATCTAAGTTCGTATCAAGTAATCTTTTACCTAACAGACAAACAATTTTCCTAAGGTATCGGGTAAGTTGAAGGAACAAAGGCTAAAAAGGTTTTCTTTTGATACAATTTGCTTTATGCAAAGTTTTGTGGTGAATAAAGTGTTTTGTTGAACAATTAAGTTGCTCTAATTTATGGGTTGCCTACTCAATTGTGTAGTCAATTAATTTCTTGTTTTAGTTGCTTATTTGATTTTGAGAGTAGCTAGTGTGATGTGCCAAGCATGTGTTATCTCTTTCTGCATCTTATGTCTTAGGCTGTTTCAAGTTCGAGGAAAGCTGTAGGACCTGCCAATGTGTTCCTTTACAATGTCCCCTTGTAAGTTTCTTTTTTCCCTTTTTCTTTTCCCAATCTTGACGTATGATGTTATATTTGTTGTATTAAAGGCTTCTTTTTGAGCCATTGAAGAACTAAAGTATGAAGTATGATGTTGTGCTGCATATTATCTAGGTGCATTATCAATATTATATTTCATAGTAGTAGCTGGAATTTATGTGATAATATCTCGTAAAGCAGCCAACCATTCCAATCCCAAAACCACATCTGCAACTCCCAATCTGAAAAAATAGAAATCTTGCTGCATTTCAACACCATGTAATTTCAGCTGAACTGTTTACAGACTCCACTACACAATACCTTGTGGCCATCTCCCGCTTCTGCAAAATAGCTTGAAGTTTTTGTCACGGGTAACTTCAGGTTATCCACCACCTTCGTTGAATGGGCTGCACCACAATCTATCAGAACCGCCACCATACAATTCCTCAGCTGTCCCACAACTTAAGAGATTTCTTGGTGGTGAAACCTAGTATGTTGTGCAAAGACAATTAGGCTTTACTGCTTCATTAACTACTTCTATTATACCTTCCTCAGACATCCCGGCTTCCTCCTTCTCTCCTAATATCATCATATTTAACTGTTTATTCTTGCATACATGATTAGGCCAAAATTTTTCATCAGAACGGAAACATTTCCCTTTCTCTCTTTTTCTTGTACTTGTGCATGATCCAACCTTTGATATGGATTCCTTCTCCTAACAGTGTTAGGAAAAATCTTATTATTAGCAAAGGCTTGAGGTGCAAAAGTTCTTGCCTTAGAATTCTTGGGTGCGCAAGATACCATTCTTTTGTTACAAACTTGAACTAGGGTAGGTTTGGAAAGATCCATTGCTGCTTCCTTCTTGAATCCCACCCCTATTATTCACAGCCCAATTCTTTTCTTCAATTCTCCTCACTTCGTTCATAGTTTCCGATAGTTTTTGAGGTTCATACAATCTCAGTTCTGCTCTCACATCTTCTTTCAACCCATTCATAAAAATTTCCAACAAATACTACTCTCCCAGACCTTGAACAGAACCAGCATATTTGTCAAACTTAGTAACATATTCTTGCTCCAAATTATCTTGCTTCTGTGCTAATAAAGAGTGGAAGGGATTACTCAGACGAGGTTCAAATCTCTCCATTAATACCACCGTGAATTCTTCTCAACCCAAATTTGGGTTATAGGATTCCCACCACTGAAACCACCCTAACACATCACCTTCTAATGCCACCATAATCTTCTCAGCAAGCACAAACCCCTGAAAATAACGTTAGAGCTTCATTATCTACTCAAACACATCCTGTCCCCAAAACGTTGGAATGTCAAGTTTCTACCATTTTTTTTGTTTCACCTAAATCTGTTGTTATATCATCTCCTGATCCCTTAGTACTATTTTCACTTGTTGATTCATTCCCATATTTTTTTTTCTAAGAGCTCCTTTCCCATGTTCCCTGTAATTTTCCCAACATCAATTCTAACCTCATTAGTTGTGATTCTTGTTCTGAAAATCTTGCTGAAATGGTTAATTGGTTCTCCTCCATGATTTTCTCAGTTGTTAACTCATCCCTCAATGGTGTTCTTTCTTTTATTCATTCCCAGCAACCACAAAGCTCCTAGATCATAACTCTGATACTAGTTGATAGAAGTGGGATCAAATTAAGACCAGGAAACAATAACCAAAGAAATAAGTGTTGCAAGTGTCATCAATTGTCACAATGGAATCTTAACGCTTGGGTTGCTACGTTCTTAAGTAGAAAGAGTTACACCTTACTTATCAACTATAGCTTTTAGTCAAGTGGTAAGGACTCGATCCAACAATTGGTATCAGAGTCAAGGTCATAAGTTTGATTCCTAATGAGACAATTGTTTAGAGGAAAGTTGTTGTAGATTGCACAATTGTCTTGTGGTGTAGGCTAGGTGACCGAGTCACAATCAAGAGTTCAATTTCTAGTGAGACAGTTGTTGAAAGGGAGATTAGGTGGACCAAGCACAATCAAATTGTGGCGCTTGGCTTCTACACTCTTAATTAAAAGGAATTATAAACTAATTATCAACTATAACTTTTGTCCTAATGGCAAGCGTTCAATACAACAACAAGAAGCTTTTTATTGGTATTAAAGAACTTCCTCAAACAGAACAGTTCTCTCTTGAATTGCTTTTAAGTGTTTCAAGGAACCTAAACCTCCCACACAAAACTATACAGTTGAACTACTAATAACTTCCTTTAATAATCGTCTCTGGCATCTGCCCACCCCCCGTCCCCGCCCATGCTTTCTCTGATGATAGAAGGTTGTCTTGTTCTATCAAGATGTTATCTGCATTCTTTTACTAGCTCATCACAATTAGGTTCCCTAATCTATCTTGTATTCCCAATGGAAATTTTACCCTTCTCTCCTTGTCTTTTAGTTTAACATGTTTTGGTCATGACCTCAAACCAAGAAATGATAAACTCTACCATCAAATGTATTGTTTGGGTTACTCAAATCTGTGAAAAGAGTGTCATTTTTTTTACATTACGCTTTTCAACACCTGCCCCATCTCCTTATTGTGCTTGATGCAACTTTCACAGCACAAAATGATATTACCGAAAGAAAGAATTGATACTTGGTTGAAATTACTAGTACCTTACGTCACCGTTATGTACCTCTTCACTTTGGGATGATGCATTTCTGACATGTGAACAGCATTTCTTCATTTTGTTTTGTGCAATCATTCTCCTACTCGATCGTGTATTGCAGATAGACTTTTTACCTAGTTTCTCTCCTTATCTTTAGTTTAACATGTTTTGGCCGTGACCTAAAATTAGGTATATTTAAACTTTCTACCAAATCTCTACAATGTATTTCTTTTTGGGTTACTCATGTGTCCAAAAGGGTTCTCATAGTTTTTTTTACCTCAACTTCAACAATATATTGTCTTTACCGAGTTACTCTGTTTTTGAGACCTGCACCTTCTCCTTCACTGTACCTGATGTGAAAGTCACTACAAAACCTTTGTATATTTGACCTATCGGTTTAGCTCCAATTGTTGCTTTTGCTCCACCTCCATTGTCTGCTTACCAACAATGGAAACAAATTCCACTGACATTCCAGCTACTTTGTCTCTTTGGATTTTGTGTCTATTCTTAACATATGAAGCCACAACTAAACAAATTGGTGCTAGGCAATGTTGCATGGTGTGAGAGCTTTACACTCATGGCATTTGGGAACTTGTTCCCTTAACTCCTGACAAGACTAGTAATGGTTTGGGTTTTTACAGTAAAGATTGGATCTAATGGTCATGTTGACAGTTTTAAAACTCACTGGATGACCAAGGGTTATGCAAAATTTTGGTCTGGCTTATGTGAACACCTTTTTCTTCAGTGATCAAAATAACTTCTGTTTGTCTCTTTCTTGCCATGACTACCATACATTGACTTCTACACTAGTTGGATATTAAATATGCCTTGTTACATGGTAAGTTGCATGAAGTTTATATGTATCAGTATCCAAGTTTTAGTGTTTTTGGAGTCTTGTCTTGTATGTTGGCTCTGTCATTCTCCCAGAGGTTTGAAGTAGTCTCATAATGCCTGGTAGTTTGTCTGTTTTATCTCCGCCTTAATACATTTCACCATAACTCGGTGTGAAGTTGATTCTCTATTTTCTCCGTTGATTCTTTCATACGGGCGGTGCATTTATTTTGTCATCTATGTTGATGACATCATCACTTGTAATGACATAATAAAGACTCAAATCTCACCTTTTTATTTAGTTTTAGACAAAAGACTTGGGACCCTCGAATACCTCTTAAGGATAGAAATTTTCCAATTCTTTTCTTATATTGCATTAGCCAATAAAAGATGCTTTGATATTCTGAGACTGATATGTTTTATTGTCATCTCAGTTATATTCTAATGGGCCCCAATGTGAAGCTTCTACAAGGTTAAAGGGGCCGTTTCGTAGGGAAACTCAACCATCTCATTGTCACCATACCTGGAATCACCTTTATAATTAGAGTGGTAAGTCAATTTTTTAATTCCACTTGTGATAGTCAATTAGATGTTGTCATACATATTTTTTGGTACATAATGATAACTACTATATAAAAAAAATAAAGGAAATGCAAAAATTATTTGTTACTCTAATATGATTGGGCAGGATCATCATCAAACAAGAGACCCACTTCTAGGTTTTGTGGTCTTATCGGAGGAAATTTCGTTTAATTGAGGAGAAAGAAGCATAACGTAATCGCTATATCCGGTAGAGGTTGAAAATTGTGCAATGGTATCGGTTGCATGCAAGTACGTGGCTAAATTAGGAGAAATTCAGTATATGAAACTTGTATGTAACAATCAAGTTCTCCTTCACATTACATCAAATCCAATCTTTCTTGATCGGGCCAAACACAGATAGATTGTCACTTTGTAAGAAAAAATGTGTTTTAAGAGGAATTATAAATGACTTTGTCGACTCCAATGACTAGTTGATCGACATTCTCAGCAAGTTCTTGGAAGCTTTCATCTTGACTACATTTTAGCAAGCTTGACATTGTACTTCAACCGGAGGTGAGTGTTGATGGCATATTGGTACATGTTAAATATGAAAATAATTGTCCCTATAAAGAAGGGATGTTGTTACAACAATTTATGGGTTTAATTTATTCTTTTGTATTTGTGATTGATTTTGTTGTACCCTATAATGTGCTCACATACTACACAATATTCAGATATGTTCTTTTTGTACAAGTGATTTGTGTCGTTATGTTTGCTAGTTAAAAAACATTACTTGAACCAAAAGACATTGGGTTTGAACGGTTTGGTTAGAATACTATCCAAATAACATCCTAATTCAAATCAAGAACTGATTGTTAGAACTTTCTAGACCTTGTAGTTTTGGAAAAACCGTCTCTTTCTTCCTGATTTCGTTGTGGTCTTGGTGTCATATTTATCAGTATTCATTTTACCTCTATATTTGGTTTATTATTTTCCATGCGTCCCCTCTATATTTGGTTTCCTTGCTTCTAACCAAATTTGGCCAATCTTGTATTTTCTTTCAGAATTATAAACCAATTTTTTGTTCCCATTATATTGTCTAGACCGAAACACGGTTTCCTTAATGTTTACACTTTTAGATGTTTTTCACCACTGAAATAGTGCAGCACACACTGATGTGTTCTGAGCTAAATGTCACAGGATTATAAAAACCGTCTTTTATGTCTTTATCCCTGATAACTGTTAGATATAATTCTTTGTTTGATATTTGTAATGGGGATTTCATTAATATTCTATGTTTCACTCTTTTAAATCGGAAATCAATTGGGGGATAAATAATGCACCATGTAGTGAGATTTAATTTCCTTTTCTGAATATATTGTTTATTTATAGAATAATAAAATTGATTTCTTTAAATTTAATCTGTTAATTAAATTTGTTTTAATTTTAACTTGCCTTTCATGTCTTGTAACTATTTTCTAAATACTGAGTAATTTTTTTTTAAATTTGACAATATAAATCTGTGTAGCAAAACTGAAAGCATAATAATATTGTGAAACAAAATTGTTATTCAAGTATAGTAAAAGATGGAGTATTTTAACTAAAACACATTTGCTATAATATAGTCAACATTTATCGTTAAATTTATATAAAAATGGAATGCAAATATTGTAAGGGGAAAAACCAATAGTTTTCTTTATTTTTCTTATGAAGGGGTATTTAGGCCCTTTGGGTTAACTTTATTCACAATCCTCTACAGGTGCAAGAAAAGCTGCACCAGTTGTTCTTGTCTAAGAAGTCAAACTTTTTTTGTATACATTTTACCGTACCTCAAATTAGTTTGCAGAGCTAAAAGCATGTGCAGTTTTACAAAATTACATCTGATTCCATTCTGCATTAATTCCATTGAAGGGCTTGGAAATAATGTCATCCCTAAAGTTATCAAATCATGAAATGGGAAGGACACATTACATTAAAAATTGGGAATATCATTCTATTTGTAGTTTTTAACTCATTCCGATTCTATTCATATCCAGTGGAATTATCAGGCATATTAGTCACCCTGACAGCAATATAATATGAATATGATACACTTTGATGACACAACTGGAAAACCCACAAGAGAGTAAACAATTCAGATGCTGAAAATTTTAAATTCTTGAAAGGAAAATGTTGTGCAGATGACTCGACCCACTTGATCGAATAAAAACATTCTGCTAATCTTTTTATCAGTTTGATTCCAAAATGCATTCTTCTAAGCTGGGAGAAGTAGAATTGGTAGATCTAGCACTCCACCAAGTGGTTCTAAAACAAAAGCAAGGATTCTTTTTCCTACTTTTCTTGGTGCCCCTCTTAATGCTGATCACGTAATTGCTAATAATTCCTTTCTGCGTTTTCTTAATAAATCTTTTGAATGCTTCCATTATTTCCTGTGCTAAGGTTCTAGTCGTGGAAACAGCTTTTTTTTTCTCAGCGTGATGTGTGTGCTTCCTTCCATTTTGAATCTTTTCTTCTTTCCATTGACTACAATAATTAGAGTCCTATACAGTTGGCGCCATTTAGATTCCCTTGTCACAGTTTTGCATTTGGACGTTATACTATTGCTCCTAATCTTGTTATTCTGCAGCTGCACGTCCTCATCCCTTTTTGTATCACGGACTGCCATTTTTTTGCTTGCCCCAGTGGCCCACCCACGATGTTTTTCCTCCCCAAACCCCACAATTTCAAGAATGTCATGTTTGGATCGAGAATGAAATTACTCATTTCTGCTACGAGACCTTCCAAATTGTTCAAAAATATTCTGGGATCATGCAGATGGTAATAGTAGATACTCATCACTAATTGTGAAAAATATACTGTTTACCAAGGAGGGAAGTCACAAAGAATCTTGTTAAAATCATCACACTAGATTACATTATTCAACATTAAGAAGGGCCCTCTTGGTGTTTGAGAATTTTATGATTCTATTTGCCCATATTTAAAATTGTATTGGACGGGGTGGCTGGTATTGTTGGCATAACAGTGAGTGTAACACAAATGATTCTGCTCTAAAGCAGAATCAGAATCTTGAGTAAATTGTCACACCCCCTCTTTCTAGCTCTGAGAAGCCTTCAGGAGATTGGTGCCTCTTAGGTTAGCTATAAGAATGAGTGACTCTTATTAAAGTATTATTCTGATGAATTATCTTTCCGAAAGCAAGATTGCACAGTCCAAGTTTATATGTCCTCTAATCATTAGGGCCATTTTAATTAATCATACATAAAGGTACATGCACTCATTTTTATCCATCACATTGAATAGCACACCGATTTGGAACTTGCCTATTCGTCCACACATCGAATTTGGAACACTAGCATGTGCCTTCAGTAGTCCACTCCCACTAAACAAATACTAGTTTTTCTTTTTTCCCCATGGGCCAACTTCAAGAAAATTGCTTCAAATAACTGAGGGACCAGGGATAGGGTTTATAAGGAAAAATATAAAGTGCCCTTTTCTCCTAGTAAATTTGTATTTTGTTTTTACATATCACCTTTGTTTTTTTACTGAAGACAAATGTATCATGTAAAATGATTGTAGGTGACAAAACTTTCTTAACATAATTGCTAGTTAGAGTTGAAATTTAAGAGCATGGTTAAACTTAACTAACTCTATCCCTTGATCTATATGTTTGGCAGTTCTTTTAAACTTGTCTGTACACATACCAATTCGTTCATGCACTCCGTAGTGTTTTTCTCATTACTTAAACATGGAATAGAAAAATACCAAAAGGTAGGCACACAGATTTAGCCATGATGAGCACATTAATTACAGCCAACCAATGATTCATTCATGGGATGGTTCTGTAGTGTACTAGTCTCGCACTCTCACATCACATGTTCGTATAGTAAGGAATTAACAGTGTTGGTGAAAAAGGAGGAATATCACCACTGTTCCAAACACATTAATTATTAAGATTACGTGTTCCCACGTGTACACATTTATGCACTGTTTCCGTTGCCTAGAAAATGTTTCTCTAGAGTCATAATCTTTCCCAGGAATGTGAGGAAAGGAAAGATCATTAGTAACGACATTGGAAATATTCATCAAGAGTCATAATCATTCCCAGGAATATATGGAAAGGGAAGTGCAGTAACGATACGTCGTGTCGTGCAATCTCATCATGCACACAAATTAAATTGCTCATAAACAGGTGCAGGGTTTTCCATTAATTCCCCATTTGCGAACCGTTCTTCACTCCTGTTCTTTGATGTATATATTAAAAAGTAGTTTATATGAAAATAATGTTAGTCTAAGATATGAAATATATGTTGTCATAAATCCTTGTTCCTTTGTCACAAAATACTTAAGACTACAACAGCTTATGATATATATATTGAAACTGTGTGTTATTTGGTGAACCATGCAACTTGTGTACCAAGGGGGAAAAAGCAAGCACGATGGCACGTTCCCAAATGTAAGAAGATAATGCAGGGATAAGAGAAACAAATATCTTTGGACTGTAGGTGTGTGAGACAGATAGAAAGGGTGAGGGAATGATATTCTATTTTTCTTTTCCTTACTGGTTCCCATTAGTTCATACACTAATCATATGTAACTGTAAATATTGTTGATTTGACAATTTTTTTATATACGACGTAAGTTAAATATAAATTTTTCATTATATTAAGTTATTCCATAATATATATATATATATATATATATATATAAATGTAGATTGGTTATTTTGGGAAAAGAAAGTAATGGAAGTGGAGTTAGGGCAAGAAACACATCACAAGTCAGCAGGTGTCAAAATCAAGGCCTATTGACTACTACTACTACTATATATGGGGCAAAGGAAAAAGGAAAAAAATATTGGTGTCATCTGATTATGATTTGCAACACATGGGGTCCGAAGATTGGGGAGTGAGTTTGAAATTGTGGCTGGGGAGTGAAAGTGATGATAAAGAATTGTTGTGAAAATGATAAGGACTAAGGGCAGCTGCAACAGTAGTGGACCACTTCTATTTGCACTCTATTGTTCTCTCTTTTCAAGCAGAGTTTATGATAATTGATTTTGTTATATGCTTTTTCTATCAGTTCTAAGGGTCTCTATTACGAAAAAAAAAAAAAAGCATCACATATTATGCAAGAACAAGTATTTGGTTCTTCTCAAAAATCGTCACTTATATATTTTGTGGCAACGTTAATAATATATGTTTTAAGCGTGTATATTCAACGTCACAAAATTTCGTTAAAAATAACATAATATCATAATAAAATTTGTCACATTTTAAAAAAAATATAGCGAAAGTTAAATTTCATTTTTACAAAATTTGTCACTATTTTTTTTTTTATTATAAAGTACTGTCACTTCGAATAAATATTTATGGTTGAATTTTACGTAAAATTATGTTAGAAAGTCCTTTCAAAAAATTAGTTGGATTTGTCTTAAAACTAAAACTTGAAATGCATAGAAAAATAATAATCCATACATATATACAATATAAATAGATGGAGTAGATAGTATTTAATCCTAATATGTATAGTTCTTTAAATAGAGCATTATATATCAATGTTCGACCTCGACTCATCAATGTCATTGGGTTAACTTGAAATTCATGACTCTTACAACCCAACTAACACCTGACCTAGTTAAAGTGACACCGGACACAATTCTGCTTAATCTTTTATACTATATCTTTCTTTATGGAATTGAATCCTTTTTTTCTGAATCCAATGCTTCCTATTCATTTTCCAGGCAAAATAATAGGAATTTAGAATAAATTCAATTCTCAAACTCTAGTAATAAACTATTAACAAAAATATAATAAAGTAGAGAATTAAGTATCCAAGTTAAGAAAGAGTTGATTTCATTATAAAAATAAGCTCAAAAATATGATAAAAATAAATGTTATCAATGATTAAGGGATTGGACAAAAGTCACTCATGTATAAATATCATAGAATTTAGGAAGGAAGCAACACTAGGAGAGTTAGGAAAATGGAATGATAATATGTGGCAATGGAGTATGAGAGGAGAGAATGATTTGAATGGAAAAAACACAAGTATTTTATTTGTTGTTAGAGTTGCTATTGATTCACTTAAACACGGGAGAGTGAAGACATCTAGATATCCCTAAGATGACTCATACATGATAAAAGTATAATACACAAAACTACAAGCAAGTAATGCATTAGTAAATATAGATTTTCTCAACACATTGTGGAGAGTCATGTTAAATAAGGTCGTCACAAAGCAAAATCTGAGATATAAGGGTGTAACAGTGGCAAACGGGTTGTGTGTGATGTGTAACGAGCAGGAAGAAACTATTATTCAATTTTTCTTTGAATGCAAGTGTTAATAAAATTTGCTATGATGATAAGTGGACCAATCACAATGTAGAAAATAATAAAATTATTGTTCTTCCCAAGGATTTCTGCAATATAAAACAATTATAATAAATTCTAACTTAGAAACAATTTCATTAACTGGTGATAGGTGCAGAAATAAAAAACAATTTAAAAGAATATTTTGTCTTTTTATCAACAATTAAAGGCAGAAAAAGGATTAACAATAGTATGATAAACATGTTAGGGTTAGATCTCACCAATCTTTACTCTCATGCATGGATAACAAAATTTATCTTCTTTTCTATCAATGATCAATGTCAACCCACAATATTACTCAGACCTTATTGCAGTAGATGAGCTTAGGGATTATCTATTAATCATCAATTCCTTGATCAATTATATAGATGAATCTTATATTCAAACAAGGATCTTAATGAAAACAAATGAATCACGCTCTATTCCTAGACATGAGCTTTCATCCAGTAAATTAATTTAGTTCTAAATTCAAAAGATATTTTCCAATACTCTTAAGAATTAGTGATCAAGTTATGGATTCGTACAACAAGCATAAACATAAAATTAATATACTGATATATTGAAAGAAAAATATTTATGATAAAACATAAAATAATACCAAATATGATTACATGAGAGTTTCTAAAGGTTTAACCTAATCCTAACAATGAGTAATTTAGCTCCCCCTATACATGAGAAAACCAAACATTACAAGAAGAATGTTGGAATAAAAATATTACTTCAAATAAACCATAAGAATGCCTCCAAAATTGAATTTCGTTCTAGCTCTGGCAAAAGATGCCTAAACCTAATATAAGAAATTATTAAATAATCTTAAAAATTCGATGCTTGTGCCCAGCCCAAGTCAGCTGCACCGGGCACCGATGCTCAACCTGCGCCAAACACAATTCCATCTACTTGCTCTCGAGTTTTCCCAAGCCAGACTCATGTAGCTAAGCCAGGCTTGGCTTTATTTGCCCAATTTATGCGTTTTTCCTACTTTTTCGAGGCTTCAATCCTCTTTCTTCTCATCGAATGTTTTCTTACTCAATTTCATCAAAAATAGCTTGAATTAGTATCAAATCCTTATTTTGACTTTCAAAATCAATTATTAACAAAAACTAAATAAAATTAAGAATTAAACAAGTTCTAAGTGTAGAAAGAGTTGATTTTCGACATAAAATGGATCAATAATGTCATGTAAATTAGATCTATTAGCAAGGTAGTTTCATAGGTATGAAACTTGTGTGATAGATTGACATGAGCAATGTGCACCCTAACCAACCCCAAATACATATCCAAAACTTTCATATGATAAACCTTAATGGCAAAGGAAATTTGATATGAAGAGGGGTATGGTAGTTGCAATTTGGTATTTATGGAAGAAAAAAAATAGCATAGAGTCTAAGAATGCAAGGTCAAACCCGAAATAAAATTTAGTATGGCTCAATTGAGAGTGTGGGCTTGGATGAAATGTAGAATACCAAAAGTAAACTTCTTTTAGCTAATACAATGCATTAAAACTTTGAAGTTGGAACACAAGTTGGACATGAAAGATGAGGGAATACTTTGGATAAGTCAGACCAATGTAAGAGGAATGAGAACTATCAAAATGAATGTAGTTGGCTAGGAAACTATAACAGGCGACATATAAGTCACACGAAAGAGATGATATAATGTGAAATGTAGAGAATAACTACTATATCTGATAAGAAGGTAAACAGTGAGATTCTTATCTCAGAGTTGTAAACTAATCACTTCAGACTATGTAGCTTAGATAGTAATGATCACTACAAAAAAAAAAAGCTATTTAGAAACCAATTTTTAGCTACCAAATGAAATGGTTGCTAATTATGACAAAAAAAAGTCACCAAATTAAATTTTGGTTGGTAAATAACTACAAAATATAAATTTAGTAACCAATTAAGTCAAGATAATTAGTATCTAACATTAGCTACCAAAGTTTTAGTGACCTATACCATTAGATTCTAAATTGGTATCTAATTAAGTTAGAGACTAATTTAGAATCTAATGGTATAGGTCTCTAAAACCTTGGTAGCTAATGTTAGATACCAATCATTTTAACTTAATTCGTCACTAAATTCAATAATTACTTCTATTTTGTATTATTTAGCAATCCAAATCTAATTTGGTTGCTATTTTGGTCACAATTAACAACCATTTCATTTGGTAGCTAAAAATTGGTGTCTAAATAACTTTTTTCTTGTAGTGGATCATATGTGTGGAGGACCATGAAGCCTCGATCAATTTTTTTTTTAATGACAAAAAATGAATAAGATTAAAAAGGACATTTTGGGGGTGTCCAAATCCTTAAAAAAATGTTACAGAAACAATATTTGGGATAACCTTGTAGACCTACTCAACTACAACAATACAACATATAAGCTCTAAAGTCCCCAGACACAGTACCAAAATAACGTGATTTAGCTAATAGTTTGAATGAATACTAAACAATAATTCAAACTTGTATCAATAGGAAACTTAGTTGAGTACTTCCCTGCATACCAAGTTACCAATTACATCGTGTTCCAAGGATCATTCATTGTAAATTTCACATCGCTGTTACATAATATCAGTACCAAAAGCAAATGAACTTAAATATGTCCTTTTGTGGCCTTCTTCAAAAGCCCACGAATTTGCCAAATATACTTGTGTCAGCAATAATTAGAACCTGCACATTGAACAAACAAGGCCAAAAAGTCTCGATCAATGGTAGCAATAATCATATGTCTGGAGGTCTATGAAGCAGAATAAATGTGTACAGAATAAACTTGTTTTGACTGTTAAGGAATGATAATCCTATCAAGAACAATTGTATTTGTTAATAAAACACTCTTTTAAGGGATGACTCTTAAAGTCATCTTACTAGAAATATACTACTATAAAGGTCTCCAATTTAAACAAATGTGTGATAAAGACAAAATATGGAATTCATGCCATTCAATTGTCCTTCTTTTTATTGTAAATGTTGCCATGTTATGGTCTTCTCGGCAATGACTACTACACAACTCTTCTAAATATGCCTGAATTCTGTGTAGGATAATTCAAATAATGTTGTATTTAGTTTATAGCAATGTCAAGCCAAAAATATTGGAAGAGCCAACTAAGTTACAATAACTAACTTGAAGTTAACAAAGTTTAAACTGTAATTAGATACTTCATACTTGGATTTGTCCGTTTGTATATAGGTATCGATACATATATTTTGAAGTTAGTGTTTTATGTGAGACACGCAAGAACTTAGGTGCTAAGAGCAAATTTTTTTAAACTTTTTAAATATATATATATATATTATAAAAATGTTAGAATATCTCAAGTACTCTGATTTTGATTTATAATATTTTTTATTGATAAAAAAATTATTAAACATATGACAAATTTAAATTCGAACTTCATTTAATACCAAATTATTAGTAAATATTGCAGATAAATCTCGGCCAAAAAAATTCAACTAATCATATTTGATGTCTTTTTATTTTTTACAAACAGGACTCAAATCTAGAGCTTTATCCAAATTAGACTTAGTTACATTCCAACTAATAACGGTTGTTTAACTGTAGAGAAATCTTAGGCAGAGTGTGGGTAAAGTAAAGCCCTCCATGATGGCTAATTAGCATCCTTACCATTAAAAATAATTAACATTCTCATAAATTACCACTCAATGACCAGAATGTTCTGTAGTTTCACCTCTTCAATAAATCAAATATTTACCCACTTTAGGGGAATCTTTTGAGTTCCCTACTGGAAGGGCATATCATTTGTTTTTGACAATTGGAAGGGCACATATGATGCCACACGAACCCCTGTCATAAACTATTTCTTATTCTTCAATAAAAAAAATAAAAAAAACTCAATGGTTGCTTGATTAAGACTGTGATCAGAAAGCAACAATATTTCCACTTTTAGCAAGCAAATAATTTTTAAGAAAACAAAATAAAACCTTTTGCTTTTAAGTTCTGATCTATGCGGCTGGGATTATCTTTAACTAATCATTGCATCACGAAGTATGCAATCAAGCTATTTCTCCATTCCTTTAGATTTCATTTGTGAGATTAACTATTATAATGTAGCTTTCAAGAAAATTAATTAGATAATCATAAAATGTGGCAATTAATAACAGAAAGCAATGCATACATATATATGGCAATCAGGTGATGGGTGATGTATGTAGGTTGGTGGGGGAACTCTGCCATTGCTATCAGCTAATGTAAATATAGAGGTCACCATCATGTTGTCACTTCTAAGATATAAAATAGTTCTTCTATCCAATGATATCCTAATTGGTAAAGGTAGGTTATTATCTATTACTCTTCAATTAAACCAAACATAAGGGTATTTTTGCTTAATTTCTGTGTCTATTTCAAATGAGACATAGGTTGTGTTTGGTATAGTAATGGATTGAAAGCTAAAACAATATATTTATAGCTTAAACTACTGGCGTAGTTTACTGAGTTAAAGAAGTTTTAAGACCTTATTTAATAAATTGGTTTGAAATGAAAATGGCTTGAATTTTATTGCATAAAGATAAGTAAAACTTAGAATTTTCAGTAAATTTTAGCTGATAACAAAAAATGTTAGAGGGTGTGATGTTAGCATTTTCTTATAATATAACATAATAATTAAAATAAAAAATTCAGTATTAAATTTATTGGAACCGGTTGTGTAATTCTAAAGAATGTAATATTTAAGTATTAAGGATAATAGAATAATAATAATAATAATAATTTAGTTGAGTAACATTTGGAATTATAAATGAATAAATACATTTATTTGAGTTAAATTTTTAAGTCAGTCAAATAAATGATAAATCTATTAAAATAACTTGACAAATTTATTAACTGGAAGGAACTGGATTTGATTTGTTTCTCTTAAATTTGAGTCTGGCATAGACAGTGAAAAAAATATGATTGAAAACACAAAAAATAATATGATGAAAATAGAAGACTTTCAATATATTTCATGTGATTAAATGAGAGAAAAAGGTTAACTCGTTTTTTTCCATTTTTAGGAAGGAATCTTGAGAATGCGATGAAATAGTTAAAAGAAATATTGTGAATAACATGAATGTGGTGTGGCATAGCATTATTATTTACTAACTGTGTAAGAGTTATTGAGTGAAATGCATAGGAAATATTGGTCCCTCTAATATGTAGGGAGTTTCTGGCTTCACTAGAGTGCCTGCAGATTATAGTGCCTTAAAACGGACAACAACACCTATTTCTTGGGTGTCATGTTCTCCTAAGTCTCGACCATCAACATAAAATATATTTCATAACAAACGGTATTAAATATTTGCTAAATTTACGTACATTGTCTTCACCATGTAAATTATTTCGTCATGTTTGCTTGCAATTCAACTGTGAAATATTAATATTAATTATGTAAAAATAATGATTCCTAGGGCAGTGAGATAACACGGATTAGAGTTTCATTATATATTATTGTTATAGAATTTTCTATTTGGCATATTATATATATATAT
>Ga0123340_1002393_pt1 | contig 16882 bp, 10 predicted proteins | sample SirMexnodulemix_FD_89961 | JGI IMG/M metagenome (GOLD analysis project Ga0123340, IMG submission 89961) | Root nodule microbial communities of legume samples collected from Mexico - Siratro Mexico nodule mix | ecosystem: Host-associated > Plants > Roots > Nodule | place: Mexico: Nepantla... | reverse complement strand
TATATATATATTTAAAATAGTTTTAAAAAACGACTCTTATGATATATATTTTATTTTTCTCAGAAAAAAACAGAATAATAGGAATTAAAGAGACCCTAACTCTCGCATCATAGTTTAATAGCAAAAAATTATCATTTATACATTTTTTAAACCAAACAGAAGGACTATTTTATTTATTATTGTAAAGACTTTACGTAATCCATGAAAATAATTTCATTAATGATTTCCCCATTATAAATTTCAACATGTTTATCATACACAAAAATAATAGTGTAAAAGAATAATATACAATATGAGTATATTCTTGTGAACTATTTTTCCTCCTCTATCTTCCATGGAAGCTTCTCCATTGCATTATTGAACTTGAACTTGAAGACAATTATTGGGTAGATTAGTAAATTGCATGAAAACCGTCCTTTGCATATCTTAAAAAGTCAATTATGAAATGATCCACTTAATTATGTTCTACTCCATATTGAACCTAGACGATAGCAGTAGGCATAAAATAAAATATTTGACTTTTATTTATAAATACAATACTGAATTTCAATCATTGAATAATCGAAAAATAGTAATTAAAAATGTTGATTCACATTCTACCAACATTATTTTTTATATAAAATGGTAATGATGGGTGCAGAAGTATCCTGTCCAGATCATTAGGTGTCTTCGTCGATTATGATTGCAAATTGAAGGAAAATGGTAGGTCAAGATTCTTCATAAAGCAGGGGTAACTATGAGTAACACACATGATTTTATTTTTTATCAATTATGTTTCCACAATTTGTTGAATACTATAGGTGATGTAAAATTATATATTAAATCAAGTGTATAATGAATGTTGGAATAAACTTATCTAAAGTTCAAGTTTAATCTTAATACAGGGCGCGTAAAAAGTTTCAATAAACTAAATAACATTTTAAGTATGAATTTTAAATATTTATGGCAAGAATTAATTAGTAATTTTCGTAATATGTCATTGTATGTTAAATTTTATAAATCATGTTTAACAAAGAAAATGTTAAATTGTGAACATGTTTTTATAGATGAATAAAACTTTAACAGAAATTTGTATCCTCATTGTAGCACGATTTTTAATATATAATTTTGAAAAATTTAATACACACAAGTCAGTAAAGCTTCTTTCTGTAAAACAAAATCTATGAAATAATATCACATAGTTATAAATATCGTACACAGCTTGTCTAATATATTGAAATTTTGTCTCGTATCAAGTATCATACAAAAGAATATATAAACTTATATATTGGCAGTGTTTTAACGCAAATATTAAATAACAAATATACAAAAGAAATACGTACGTACCAAAAAGAAATGGCAAAACCATGTCGTGACATGCAGATAGCTATTTATGATTTGTAAATGGAAAGCTCCATATTCATACCACTCGTGAATTTAATAGACAAAACTACATCACTTTCTTCACATAAAAATTTTACATTTCAAATCGTTTTTGTCATTATACTCAAATTGACAAAATTATTGGTCCCAAAGGAAAGGAAAGCAGTATTTCAATATAACACGAAATTTAAAAAAAAAATATTATGAAATATCAAACAACAGATCAATGAAGCCATTAACCTACACAACGATTGAACAACCACCCAAATCAATGCATATTTGAGACAGTTTTTATTATGAGCTGAGAAATTTAGCCAAAAAGACCATATATGACTAATGAGAAGAAAGACAGAAAGTCAGATTATTTTTGTTCTGAAGCGTGGTCCAAATAAGCAGCAACAAAGAAAGTGAAAAGCAAATATTTTAGTGAGCAAAACTGAGTCACAAAGCATTCATCTTTATTATCATATCCCATTTTTTTTTTATCATCATTGTTATTGTTAATCACAATTGGTTATGACCCACTAACTATGCCCTATGGTGCGCCATAATTTTTAGTACATTATGGTCTTTAAAATCTTCTAACAGAAATTTATACTGATACTATTAACATATTGAAAACAAATTCTTTTTTTTTTTTTTGTGTGTAAGAATATTTTGACCTTTTACAGCACAGATGTTCTTGACTGCTTTATGTAAACATTAGATTATCCAGAAACACTGTATACTAAAGAATATGATAACTCCATACACATCTCAATCAAATCAATTTAAGAGTAAAAAAAAATATTTATAAATAAGTGGTAGCCCCAAGCACATCTTGGAAAAAAAAAAAAAGATTATTGTGGTGCTTTAACAGTGGCCAAATCCCGTATAAAGTTAGTTTCTTCTTTCTGTGACATCACAAGCATATTCTTGTCCAATTTTTCACTGTACCCACATCACCATAAACACTTTTTTTTTGTGATAGTATGAATCTCATTTATTCTTTAATTCTCAGAAAAAATTATATAGATATCCTAGAAAAAAATTAACTAATAATTATTTTAAGGATTTAATTTAATTATATAAAAGTTATCCATTGTGGCTATGAGTTCTTTATTTTTTATTTTTTAAAAAGAAAGTTTTTGGCATGATCTATTTTTGATTGGTTAATTATGCACATTGTGAGGTGGGAAACCTTTGTAATTATGGATGCACATGTTTATATATAATACTGTATATATATTAAGAAACTTGTTTTAAAAGAGGTGGGACTAAAATTATATAATTGAAAAGATTAAAAAGAGTAGGTATCGGTACATGTTGGCTTTGGCAATATATGATATGAAAGAGGTGGAATACGTACATTACCGACGCTATCTGTTGAGAAAGGAAGGAGGTTGCGGGATTAATTGAAGGAAGAAATCCTTCTGTTGTGTTGTGTTCTTGTGTGGGATTTACAACAGAAGGGTGTGGAGAACAAGAAGTCCAACACAGGCACAACACTATCAACTGTTTCTGTGCACAAAGAATGGTGGAGTCTTTCTGGGTGGGGAGAAAGACATGATCTACCTGTGTTCGCAGCACCACTGTTCCCCTGCCTCACCCTTATGTAGAACAACGACCACACACCCTTGCCACAAAGCTATAGTAATCCCTTAGTATTTCACCGTTTTGTGAGTTTCACATCTTTTTCTCTCTTTTCCTCGCTACTTGCATTGTACTTGCAGCATAGGTTGCTTCTTCTTTTTTTTTTCTGGTGGCTTAATACAGTGGGGATTTCTTATTTCTATTTTTAAGTTTTGTCTTTCACTTTTCTCTGGTTGGTTTCCTTGGTCAAGGCTGAGTTGTTTTCTGTCCTACGTTCTTTTTGTGTGTCTCTCTCTTGTTTTCCCGGGGAAGGACTTTGTGGAGTGTGATTAGCTGACACGACCTAAAAGTTTTGTCTCTGTAACGAAATTTGCGGCAATCTTTGCGGTTTAACTTCTGGGGTGGCGGGGTGGAAGTAAAGTTGGTGACTTTGAGATCTGGGGGGCTGATATGCAGAGACTACGGGAATGAACAAATTGGGTATGTTATTCTCTTTTTTGGTTGAGACAATTGTTAATTTTCGTTGGGAGGTTTAAGGAGATAGAGAATTGGTTTGGGTGGAGTGGACTTGTTGATTTTGGTTGGTGGTTTGGGAAGAGGGACTCGAGATCTGGGGAATAGTATGATTTTAGGTTGCTCGAGCTAGATAATCAATTAAGGGGTTGTTCAGATCTAACGAGAAATGAAGTTGTCTTGACTGAGACTGTATATAGGATTAGAACTTCTCTCCGAGTACTTCAGATCAGAAGATTTTGTAACACATAGGATGAGTTATCTTTATGCATTAGGCAGAGAGGGTTCTTGCTGTTTTACTTTCTTTGGGGAGGGAAGAGCAGAACAGTTTTTCCGGTTATGTTGATAGAATGGCATTCTTTTGTTCTAAGCACTTGTGCTATGTTGGGGAAAACGCTCAGTTGAACTTAGCTAACATTTTTTTTCTTTCAATCCATCAATATTGTTGCTTATCTGTTTTGTGCTTTGGACGGATGCATGGTGCCTCTAAAACTTGAGATCCAACGCTTAATTGTATCATGTTCTAAACTGCGGAAAAAGTGCATTTCAATAAGATTTATCCTATTGACGATTGTTCATTTGTTTGCAGTTTGGATATGGGTAGTCTTGCGGTTGAAACCGAGGATATAAACTCTGATATATACCTTTCATTGGGGCTTAAGGAATCAGGTAAAGGAGGAGGAGCTCCTCGGGTTTTATCTCTTCTCTCTTCTCTTCTTGAGAGATTAGTTCAGAGAAATGAAACGCTATTGGAGGCAAATCACATAAAAGATGTTGTTACAGTATTTCATGGTTTAAGAGCTCCTACTCTGAGTGTTCGTAAGTACATTGATCGTATCTTCAAGTACTCAGGTTGCAGCCCATCCTGCTTTGTTGTGGCACATATATACGTTGATAGATTTATTCAGCACACAGAAATCAAATTGACTTCACTTAATGTGCACCGGCTTTTGATAACAAGCATTATGCTAGCCGCAAAGTTTATAGATGACGCGTAAGTGCAAGTTTTAAACTGAACAAGCGCACATAATATCTAGCTGTTTTTGCATACATTATGTATCTTGAGGTGGATATGCTAATGCTACATGTGAAACTTATCTATTTGTGGGCCTCATATTGTGATATTTATTAGTAACTGCTATATATAGCCGGTTGATAATGACAACCTTAACAGTGTTAAATATGCGGAATCAATTATATATTTGACATAAGAGATGATTTTAAAGAAAAAGAATAGTTTTTCATACTTTCCACATTTTGGGTAGTTGTCATGGTCTGTGTTTTTTTCATTCAGCTGAAGCTGTTAGCTCACTTTCCTGTTTGGTTTACAGATTCTACAATAATGCTTACTATGCAAAAGTTGGGGGAGTAAGCACTTCTGAATTAAACAGGTTGGAGATGAGTTTTCTGTTTGGAGTAGATTTTAGACTTCAGGTTAGTGTAGACACGTTTGGAAGATATTGTAGGCAATTGGAGAAGGAAGCCGCAGAAACACTACAAATTGAAAGGCCAATGCAGGCTTGCCGAATTAAAGAAAGCTGGTCAAACAAAGACGACCCAACTTGTGCTTCCACAATTGCAAGATGAAGATATGCCTGCACCAATGTAATATAGCTGTCCGCAATTAACGGAGACATTGAAATTTGAAGTATTTCAAAGAGAGAAAAGATTGTTGTATACACGCTTTTGGAAATTCAACCATTCTTTCACGAACACGGTTGTGGTTGCTTTTGCTTCTTTTTTTTTGTATTTTGTTTGCCCTTGTTTGTAATTGCAAGCTTGGAACGAAATAGAGATTGTGATGAAATTTTATCCCTTACAATTCATTTGACTTTGCTCCAGTACTTGGTTGGTTATGTTATGGCCTTAACGGTAAGCACTGTAAAGAGTAGACTCTATCAACGGCATAGATAACTTACTGACAGCACAAAACTGTTAATAACCGGCACTTTCTAAGTATCTCAAACTCCAATGGACTAAGTATATATACCATTCATATAGATATTCCCACTTGTTATCCACTCTTCCCCTTTCTCAAGCTAAGTGTTACGATGCTGGTAAAGATTACATTGTGCTTTTATTCCTTGAGATTTAGACAAAGAATCACCAATTATAAAAAGGTGAGTGACTTAAAGTATGGGCTTAAGAATGAAAATGAATAGACTATCAGATTCCCGTGGGTTCCAAGACATTTATCCAATCCATCTTTTGAAACCAATAGTATATCTTAATGTTCCAGCTCCATGGAATGTGATTTTTTTTTTGCCGTAACAAAGAGCAAAGCTACACCATTTCGCCCTGAGATAGGTGGGGGCAAGACCAGGAAGTATATGTATGTAATAGAGCAAGGCTACACCATTTCTTCTTTACCATTTTATTGCTTTGGCTCGATCATGTTTATCTATTTAGCAATATGAACTAGACGATCATTCAAAAATGTATAAGCATCAACCATAATTTTTAAGAAACATTTCCCTATAATAATTAAATATATACTACCATATAAGCTTGATGCATACAAACTCCCATTCCATGGCACGCTACTAGTTATATACAGACACGGTTATGCATGACACCAAATTACATAGCAGCAATGGCTTTAAATCCTTTCTTTCGTGTGCCTCAAGGCTCCAAATGTAGTCTTGTGGGAACATTCACCTTTCTCTTCCAGAATGTCATTCATAACCACAATTCCACATTCATCTAATCCATATGGAGTTGTCTTCTGCAGTCAGTTCCAGGAGGCCTCATAATTTTCAAATCAAGTTTCGGAGAATTCTGCTTTCATAAGCAAACATGTGCCTTCACCTAGAGGGCCTCTCCAATGCAGTCCAACCAAACTTACCTTTTCTAAAATCTGCTAGGACACGGAATGCTGCTTGATGAACATCTCCATTGAATACTCGAATCGCAAGCTTCTCTATGAATCTGCAATTTAGTAAATTAAATACACTATTATGTTAAGAAGAAACTATGTAAAAATATGAAGATCACCACGGTCTGACCTCTAAATGCAAGACATATACCAATGCCAATTAGAAGAAAAAAAAACTTACATTTTACCGTTTTGACTATCTACATCAATCTTGTACCGTTTACGAAGAGTGTCTCCTCCTGCGATCAAATCAAAGACTGAGAATTGGTAGTTTCAGAGGAAAGAGAGATCAAATAATGTAATATTGGCCACAGCGCTGTGGCACTTTATAAATAACCGAACACATGTCGGAAAAACATAACGCGTCACGTAAAATGTCAGTGAAACAGCTGACATTGATATCATAAGCAAGGTCCCATGAGAAAGAAACCCACCCACTGAGTTCTACAAAATGACGTTTTTCTCAACTAGAATAGGATTCTCTGTCACGTCACATACCTACTGTGGGAAGCTTTGTGAGCATCTGCACAAGAATTGCAGCAACATCAGCCACATCATAGGACCTCTCTCCAATATCATCACATATGGCGAGTTTTATAGCAGCTGACTGATCACTGATTCGCATTGGGAGTATACCAGGAGAATCCAGCAGTTCAAGATCTTTCCCGAAACGAACCCACCTATCACATTAAGAAAGAAATATGACAAATTACATATTCAGCACATGTAATGAGAGACCAAGTGATCCACAACTGTTTTATTGGAGCTTAGACTTGTAGCCGGAACAAATCGGTTGTAGCATACTTTTGCAGGAAACTGTTTTTGACGCTATTAGCACTTGAACAGAATGTACTTTATCATTAACTTTTTCTTCTATTGAGCAAAGAAAACCCAGAAGCTTAATTTTCAACCTTTGGGATGAAAATTTACTGATGAAATTCAGAGGACAGGATGCATCCATTAGATTTTGTACTCCATTCCTTTTGTCATTTTAGTTGTCATTTAAGAATCAAGAATAGATGACATACAAACTTAAAGTTTGTTCAAGTAATAGGTTAAACAAAATACAAAATTAATTTATGAATAAAAAAACTGCTGCAAATTTTAAATACTCTCAATTTTTCATTAAAAAGAATTTGGTTAAACAAAATGAATAACCTACCTCAACTCTCTTGTAACTCCTGGTCTGGGTGCTGCTGGGCACATTCTTCGCTTTAACAAACGGTTGACCAAAGATGATTTTCCAACATTAGGGTATCCAACTATTCCAGCTCGAATCTATTAGACAGTAGCATACATACTTTAAATAAAAATAATTTGATAGGCAGTCAAGTAAATGACAACAATCAGCAAAAATTTTTATTTATCATACAATTTACTGAGCACATTTTAAATTAGAGAACAAGGGATCAACGAGAAAGAGTGCTGTGACTTGTGGAAACAATAAGGTATCCATCTCAGCTTTCTCTTACAAACCATGTGTTGCTTTATTTTTTATAGATGGAAAAGTAGCCCTTTTAAGTTACAGGCGAGAAAGAGAATAGCGAAATCTAGCACACAGTACTGTTATTTCTTTCTCCGATAAAAGGTATGTTTTCCTTATTCTTTGAGAAAGAAAAGTAAGACTTTTACCAGAGAATTAACAAAAGACAATAAAAAATGGGTATGCAATTGCTAGGAACAACCCACCGCACGAGGAAGTAGCCCTTTGGCTCTTCGCTTAATATTTACATCAGCTGCTAATTCCTTTGCTAACCGGCCTAGCTTCATCGTTCCCTGCACAGACAACACTTGATCAATCATCCTGTAGATGAAACTTCAGAATATGGAGAGCTATGGGAGAAATAAAGATAGTGTGTCAATACCATTCCAAGCTTCCCATTGGAGAAGACAGCCTTTGAGCCATTCCTAGTAAAATAATCTGCCCAAGCATTGCGGTCTGCAGTTGATATCATGTCTTCTCTATTTAAAACCAAAATTCTCTTTCTATTTCCAAGCCATTCATTCATCTACAAAACAGAAGTAACAGTAAGATGAAGACTAGGAACGTATCATCCTAGAACATGTGGCCTCAATATGGTATTGGGATGTAATGTCTTATACGCTTACTAATACTTCATGTCCCAATATTATGTTACATTAACAAAACTTTTTAGCATTGACACAAAAGAATAAACTGCTATTCATAAAACTAAGAAACCATGTAAAATGACTATAATACTTTATAACTAAATTACCTGTTAAATAAAGACGCTAAGACCAACAATAGAGAACTGCAAGAAACAAGTATATATTTCTTCAACCAAATTGAAGATGATAAAAGAAAACCTCTTAGGCTTTAAATAATACGAAGGAGTGGGGAAAACAAAAAAAAGTTCAATCAAATTCAATCACAACTATTTTTGGCTATACTTTTCAAGAAGCACTTGTAGCAGAAGAAAATAAAAGGAATCAAGTTGTGCACCTCAACTTTTTTCCTCACCAACATTACCACAAGTGAAGTGTAGATCTTCACGTATTCAAGTAATTTAACTCGTTTACTTTCTACTTCTGTGTGTGCTGAGAAGTTTGTTCAAATTGGCTCTTAGTTCAAGATAACAACGGATGCAAAGGATAAATGATAGATTGGGCCTCCTTAGGCCCAAGAAAAATAAAATTAAATGGCTGAAGAATTTTTTTGGTTGGGCTTGAGAAGTTATTTCTAATATTATTTTTACTTTAATTTCAATTCCCTAAACACTAGGTGATGACACTTGTAGGGTTGTCATCCATTTAGCTAGCTATTGAATTGAGGATTCCGTAATGCGTAACGATCAATGCAAAATACGAAAGTTTCAAAGCAATTTCTAGTTTTAGCATCTTCTATGTAGCCTTCTTCATAGCATAAGAGTAGCTATAGCTATCAATCGTTCTATCAATACAAGTAAAGCACAAACATCATTCATGTCAACTCTAAGCGGTTACTTAACAAAGTTAATGTTTTCGATTTCTAAAAAAGAAAGAAAGATACTTGCCTGTGGATGACTTGTGGACATAGGAATTCGTCCATCCCGCACCTCTATCACAACATCCATCAATTTGAGCTGCTCCTTCAGTTCTTTTTCTGCTTTTGCAATATGACCAGGAAACCACTGCCCCATGCCCCACAAGAATATCAGCACTCCGAATTGTGCACTGATGCAACAGTACACAGTGCATATAAATGAGGAGACACATAAACAAATACCTTACCTGCACAGGGCGCAAGGCCTTTGTCCAGTGATAAAGATCAGTGTCAAGGTCACTCCAATGATCACTCTCTCCTTGACACCCATCAAATAAGTTGCCGTTGGGATTGCCATATCCGTTATCCCTCCAACTGGGGCCTCCCACACTAATTATCTGCATCACAAAAATCGAATATATTACGAAAAAAGATGAAAAGTTGAATTTCTCAAACAGCAACCCATAAGAAATAACGAAGCCCGAGAGATGCAATCTCGGGAGGTGAAAGTGCATTGGAAAAAGATAGAAAATTGAGTGAAAAGGGGAAAAGGGTTGCCTGAACAGTGGGGGATTGGGATGAGAGAGCTGAAGCGGAGAATCTGCCACGGTTGGGAAGGAAGTGTGGGGGAATTGGTGGAGAGTTGGGGACCCATAAACCTGATAGCTGAACACTCATCACTGTGCTATGCAACTACTCCCTCTAACAATGGCAAATTTTTGTTTAGGATAATAATGAAGGAGAAGGGAAGACGTGTCAATTGAAAAGAGGGGATTTTTTTTATCTTACCAAAATCAAGTATTCTCTTTACCATCATCAATTTTGTTCACGTATTTATATAAATCGTTTATTTATATAAATTTATACAATTTTGTTTTGAAAAATACATTTCTTTTGAAAGAAAATAAAAAGGTAATATATTTAGTATGTCCACGAATTTATAAAATAAAAATGTTATACTCCATATAGTTTGACTTTTTTAATTCAAATTAAATTTGATTAGGTTACAAATTCAAATCAATTTAATTAGTATGATTCGAAGTTTCAAAGTAATTTGAACCGATAAGCAATATTAAACAGAAAATAAATAAAAATAAAAATATTATATATGGTATAATAATATAAAATTAGTGTTGACCATATTTTTAATAACTTATTTTGTATCGGTTGTTGCTTTTATTCTTTTATAAATCTTTATTTACCTCGTGGCTTTTCTCTATTTAGTTTTATGTTACCATTGTTAAGTTCTATAATGGGGTGAATGGATAAGTTTGGTTCTAAAGTTTACGACAACTAAAAGCCGCTTCATTTGAAACGGTCAAGTATTTAAAAAAATAAACAAATTCAAATTAAAATAAGTAATTCCCTCCATCTAAATTTGTAGATAAATGAAATTTTAATGACTCTATAAACTATTAGATAATCTAACTTTATGGATAATATAGTTATTAAGAAAATTATTTTTATATTTATGAAAGAAAAGAGAAAATGAAAAGCAAAATAATGATTGTGTAAGTATAAAAATTTGGTGGATGTAAAAGTATTATATCATGGTACAAATTTCTATTGTGGGTTTTTATTGTGGGTTTTTATTGTGTCTTTTCAGGACATGATTACCATTTAATATTTGTTTTCAGAGTCTATAGGTTGAATGCTTTTGCTTAAAGCATGAAGACTTTTTGTTATTAACATTTTGGATATCTTCTTGTGCATTCAACACATGAGATTTGGATATTTTTAGCCCGTCTCCAACCCTCAGTTTCTGATATTGTATTGAAATGAGCTCAACCCAATCAAAATTTGAACAGGTTATCACTACATTGAGAAAGGCCTAAGGTGAAGACTCATGTACTGTAAAAATGATAAATTAATAAAGTTACTCAACAAAATTACTATTTCCCCACTACATACTCCAAAAAAAGAATGATCTGAACTTTCTATATCCAACTAACATTTACAGCTTTGTACATTTTCGCCTTTCCTCCTGTCATGGTTCAAATCTAGGAATCCTCACAAGTCAGCTGGATGAGACTTGACAAGTAAAGTTGAGAAGAACATGCATATATTTGGAAGAATGTGATTTACCATGGAAAAATACCTGCATATTGAAAAGATGAAAACAAGATATAATAGAATGATGAATGAAATGAAAGTTGGGTTTCATGGACTGAAAGGTCCCAGTACACCCCACTATATAAACACGGTAAAGTATGAAAGTACTGTACAGATTGTAAAAATTGTAACATACCATGGTTCAGATCTCAGTACATCAAATTTCTCCAACATAAACAGTATGCATGCATGTCTTAATGAAGTAGCATTGAAATCTTCACCCATCTTGTACAGTAGTGCAACATTTTCCACTGAAATTTCCTGTAAAATTAAGTTGGTTAGCATTGAGTTGAAATTAAGCCATTAAAAAAACTTTCTATAAAAGCAAAACAGAAAAAATAAATACTAATCTTGAAATACAATTTTGGTGGTGTACCTGAACAATAGCATATTCACAGATATGCTTGAGACCGTCCAGAAGATACTGATCTGCCGCTCTGAGGAGATCCTGAGCCATATCCAAACTGACATCTACCGTTCCGGTATATATAAATCTAGAAGTTTCAACGTAAAATTAGTTGTGATTTTATTGCCAAAACAATAGGAAAAGATGGCTGAAAACGCACCTCATCATCAATTCAAAGACATCCCACTTTATATTTGGAATCACTACATTTTTTGCTTCCCTCTCCTGCACCACAATTCGCAAGACATTACATGAGTATGGATATTTTACCTAACTGACGACTTCAGTTCCACATATCCACTGGTCTTATTTTAATTGTTACAGCTGATATGACCTTTTACACATTGAGTAAAAGTTGAGCAAGAAAGGATGAAATTCTTTTATTGGTAGACCATGTCCCAACAAATAAAAAAAAATGATGACTTGAAAACAAAGCTCAATACAAATAATTGATGCTTACCCTATAACTGCCATCAAACATAGCACGAAATATGTCTGAAGAAACTAAACAATCTCTATGAGCATAAAAGCTTCTACCTGAAGAAAGGAAAAGGAAGTAAATTAGTATATATATCGAAATCAGAGTGGATATAAACTAAACAATTAATAGCAGGAGAAAATTTAACAGCAGATACTCCACCTTCAACCAGGAATGTAACGTCAGAAAGTTTTGGCTTGTTTACATATTCCTCGCCCAAGTACACCTACAGCAAATATTGTTAGTTAACAAAAAAATTGCGAGAAAGAAAACGTCAACATCCCATTTTCACCCCCTTAACACATGGACAGCAAAATATCAGATATTTAACTTTGAAGACAATAACTATTCTAATTCAAATAATGCTTTATGATAACATAGCACGAATTGTTGAATCAAAAAAGGAAAAGTTACAAATAAATGAACGTGTTAAGCCCGCAAGTGAAGAGCAAAGTACCTGGGGACTTGGTGATGGAGGAGGAAGTTCAAAAAGGGAGTCAACAGAAGAATGGGCTTTGGCAGCCAATTTGTGAAGCGCAGCTGAAGCATCACCCTTCTGCCTTACGTTTGGAGATTTGAGCATGTCCAGCAGCAAATTTAATCCTGAAAATTTAGAACCGTACAGAATGAAATACATGTACCATACGGTGAGTGAGAAATTTAAAAGAAAAAAAAAAAAACAGAGATCAATTATTTACCTCTATTGTCAATGAATATAGTTTTAATATCACGAGGAGAACATAAATATGCAAGAGCAATAACTACACGTCTTTGAACCATTTCTTCAGGGTAGCACATAAGACGTATTAGGTGTTTCAACACCTGCCAAAGAGGAATAGATATAAAAAAACGTATCCAATCCAGTAACATTAAAACAAATGGAAAACATATACAAGTCACCGCACAAAGAGTTTGTAAGAAAACTCACTCGCCCTTGAGTCTTTTCTTCTAATCTTTTTAACGTCTTCATTGCACACTCTACAGTTTGCTGCCATTTAAGTGACAATCACAAGAATATCCAATTAGTAAATCGGAGGAGTTGTGTGTTTATATTAATTACTAAATTATCGTTTAGAAAGAATGCAATCATATATTAAGTGCAAATTTATTACTTTTATCGCAAAGAATAAATGAACATACTTGGCTTTTGAAATTTGCTGCCTTCAGTCTTTGAAAACCATCAGCCTTAATAATACAAACAACATTGTCCTATCATGAAAAGTAGTTATATCAGCGACAACATATCATATTATCACTGCACATCAATGATTGATTCCTAAAGGACAACAAACATTGTTGACGGAGAAAAGAACAAGGAGATTAACTTCACCTCATTATCAGCAAGGCCATAGAGGGCAAAAACAACATTTTGTTGGACAGGCGTCTTCTTCGAGTCAAGAAGTTTAAGTAGAGGCTCTATACCTCCACTTTGAACAATACCAGCTTGATTATGCGAATCCTAACGTTTTAACGTCATGAGAAAAAATAAAAGGTTATGATAGAAAATGGCAAAGGTTAAAACCAGCGCATAAAATTACAGAAAAAATAAACGCTAACCATATATAAGGTTGCGTATGCTACAATAGAAACACACCCGTAGTTATCAATTTGAAATAGTGGCGCATAACAGTTCTAAAAAAGTTATAGATAATAACTATTTTAAGTAACTTTTTGAGGAATATTTTACCCAAAAAATGATGTTCCATGAGTAAAAAGGGCATAATGCCTATTAAATATTATTTTTGAATACATGATTACTTGACAATCCTGGACCGGGCTGATCAGGAACTGTTATGTTATGATAATAAAAAGTTCAATTTGGACTCTTCAATTCTAAACTACTTTTATAAGCACATGGTTAAATGGTTAAGGTTTATCACCTGTGCCAACCTCCCAAGTGCAAACGACGACATTTCCTGAAGCTCGGCATCAGAACACTTCAGCATATCAACCAATGGAGGAATAGCCCCTCGTTGGGCAATATGAACCTGTATGAACCACAGATTACGAAAGTCAACAAGTGAACTTTATAAATGACTGATAAATCATATTACAAGTTTGCAAAGCTACTTAATCCACCTTGCAATCTGAATCTGTTGTGGCAAACTGACCAAGTAAAAGGGCTGCTTCTCTTCTGCTCTCCGAGCAACCGGAACTATAATTGAAATTATATACTAGGGAAGGTTACTTAGAAGGAAAAGTACCACATTACTAAATACTAATAATAAAGCAATGACTCACTTTCAGCAGATAACAATAATGATTAATGAACATATCATTCGTCTATGGATTTCTAACAGGAAAACCCAAGACAGAAGTACAACTATACCTAAGTGAACAAATGACAGGTTGTAAAGCACCAGCTAAGAGAACATCTTTCTTAATATTTGGCGAAGAGTGGACCAGATTTCCAATCACACCAATCTACAACAAGCGTTAATTAAGTTGTGTGTTAGTAAGAACTCTGCAAGCAACAAACTACCAAACACATTAATCATATGAAGTCATACAAGCATCTTACCGCCTCAGAATGTATTTTAGAATCCTCTGATCCAAGCATTAGAACAAGAGTGGGCAATGCATTGCATTCAACTATCTGCAATTTTTTATCTTGTAAACAACCAAGACAACAAAATTTATCACATCAATTTAATGCGGGAAGTTAACTACCTGATTTTTATTGCCATCATTTTTAAATGCAAGAGTTCCCAAGGCCCGTGCAGTTGCTCTCTGAACTTTATTATCATTGAATTCAAGCAATTCAACCAAAGGAGGTATACCACCTTCCCTCCTGAATATACCATATGTATATAAGTATAATGAATACAGTTGTAGAATATATATTACTGAAAGTACCAAAAAAGAGAAAAACCTGATACAGGTCTTGACGTCATTATTTTCATGGGCTAAGCTCGTTATTGCATCAGCTGTTCTCTTGAGAAGATTAATGAGTGGCTGAGAAATAGTGCAGATCTTGTGTATCTTTAAAGATTCTACTAGACAAGGCAAGGCTCCAGCACGTACTATGAGTTCCTGGTATTCTTGCTGTTTCACCATAAAAGCAAAGCAAATTAAAATCAGAATTCAAATGTTACATTATCTTGAAAAAAAGAAAAATGAATTAGAAAATAAATACCCTGACTATAATTATGTTAAAACATCTTGTTGTCATTAAGAGTGTAATTTATCAAGAGTGTAATTTATCGTAGTTAAAACATCAGTAAATCAATAATAACGTTTACCATTCATTATGTTAGAAATAAGTAATTTTTTCTTTAGATCATAACAATAGCTAACTGTACTAGAAAGTATATAATACATTTCATCTAACATATGACAAAAAATATTAACAAACAAATATCCCATCTTCTAAATTCAAGTCCTTTTATATAATACACCTTAAAAATTCCAACTTGGATGAAAGCACAAAAGCCAACCAATCAAATTTTCATTTCTTGTTTCAGAACTGAATTACAAAAGAGAAAAGAATGGTGGAATTTAATTACTTTGACAGCGAGAAGGTCGAAGATGAGCGCACATCCTTTGGCCACCTCAAAGTCATCATCCTGGGTAATTCCCTCACTACAATCTTTACCCAGTTCACCATTATCATCATTCTGCGCATCCGGTAGTTGAAAATGCTTCATCAGAGCAGGAACAACACCGCAATCGAGTACAATATCCACATTATCCTCTGGTAAAAAGAAGCAGCAATGAAACAAAAAAAAGTGAAACTCAGTAACAACACAGACACAAACCAAAACAGTTAGCAATGTAAAACAGGGGGTACCGTTTTCTGCTATTAGAGCTATGTTGTGAATGGCCCTCTTAATGGTATCACAGTCGGAGACATCGGAATCAAGAAGAGAAACCTGATGCAGAATCTTCTTACGGATCTTTAATGAGAGTTTGGAATCTGGTTGGTCCTGGCTTTCATCTCCTTCAAGTTTTCGCTTCAAGCCTCTTGACACAGACTGAGGGTTTTCCATGGAATCTTGAAAAGGAGAAAAAGGGTAATCTTGAGAAAATGGAAAACAGAAGGTGGAAGATGAAAACAAAGTTGGAGGGAAACCGAGGAGCAAGATCTGTGGGTGTGTCTTAAATAGAGCTTTGTTTTGTTTCAATTTGAGTTTCGTCTTTTTGCCGCTCACTTTCCCGCCAGATCATTACCGCACTTTCTGTGTTAACATTTTATAACTTTAAATATGTGAATTATCTTAAATTTTGAAATTTTACTTCTTTCTTTTTCATTTGAATAAATAGTAAATTTGGTCCAGAATAATTGATTCTTTTAATATTTTTATTTCCATTTGAGGCCCTATAAATATTAGTGGTTTTATCAACCAAAGTGTTTAAAAAAAATTTACATTATCAGTTAATTATTACACTGTTAAATATAGATTTTTATTGGAGTCATTATTTGAAAAAAAATCTTTTTGCCATTTAAGATATTTTTGTCAAAATATTTACTTCCAATTTAAGAATTTCTGATAATATTGAGTAAATATTTCATTGGATTCTTAAAACAATTTCATTTTAACTCTTGTTTGTTTCAACAAATGAAAATGCACTTATGTGTAC
>Ga0123340_1002391_pt1 | contig 16887 bp, 7 predicted proteins | sample SirMexnodulemix_FD_89961 | JGI IMG/M metagenome (GOLD analysis project Ga0123340, IMG submission 89961) | Root nodule microbial communities of legume samples collected from Mexico - Siratro Mexico nodule mix | ecosystem: Host-associated > Plants > Roots > Nodule | place: Mexico: Nepantla... | reverse complement strand
TTCCTGTTATATAATTTTTTTTTTGTGGGTGTGTTTTTCTTTTTTTTTTTTTTTTTTTTTTACTTTTCGGAGTAGTATTTACTCTCTACAAATTACCTTTAACCACCACAAATATTCTTTTTCATAGATTATACTAACCATATATTCAACGTCCTAAATATTCTCTTCTAAAAGATTGCACGCGTTCAAGTACAAAAAAACAAGAGTATTTCTAAAATTTTAAATAAAGGTTAAAATTTGTATAATGTAGAAAATATTTGTCTCGGTAATAGTACCTACATTGCAGCTCTCACGTTTTACACCCCTTTTTGAAAAAGATACAATTTTATTAATTTCCCTTTTAAATACGTTCTCCGGGTAATTCTCAAATTCGCATAGAAACCCTCCACGCGTGCTTCTCCAGAAAAACCCTCGAAAAAATCTTTTTGAAGGTTAATTTGTATAATTTCATAATTGAACTTTCTAGTGTCTATTTATATTTTTTCTAGAATATGTTTCTGAAACTATATAAGAGACTTTTAAAATCTCTTTTCTAGAACGTGTAACGAATAGGTCTTTACCAGTTGTTATGGAAAAATATGCGGGTAGGCTTCCAGACGTTTAATTTTAGAAGCCAACTTTTTAAACAGTGTCAGAATTTTAATTTCGAAATTGGAAAACAAATTGACGGTAGAAACAAACAAGGACAATTGCAATATTTGGAGTATTTTCGACAGAAAAAAATACCTTGTTTAGAAAAAAATGTATGTAGAAAAAAGAATCTCTTTCCCGTGAGTATGTAGGAATAATTAACTATTAAAATTAATAATAGTTAACCAATCACCCAAACTTTCTAGTTTTATCCATTTTTAAGAAAATAATTAAAAAATACATGCTAATTTATTAGTACGAATGAGGTATATAACATTACCGCAGTAGTAAAAGTAGAAAAGTTTAAATCTTGCTTAGGACTTTCGTAAGTTTCGCTCAATAATTTTAGGTCGCTTAAGAGGGAGAGTAAAAAATAATTTAAATACACAATCTTTTTTGTAGTCTTTTTTAGACACATTTTACAGAAAAAGAAAATATAACAAAGTTCTAAATTTTAAAGTGAGTAATACTTAAATAGAATGAAGTAGGAAGTCTTTTTCAAAAATAAAAAAAAATATAAACGTGAAAGTAAAATAAGCCTCGCGAAAATAATTTATTTATAAGTAAAATGATATAAGAATCTAAAATTAATTAAAAAGTAAGCTTAAAATACTCTCATTTATATCAGGAAATGATTAAAATCATATATATATATATATATATATATATATATTTAATTTTATCTCTTACGTATATAAATCATTGGTAATTTTATCAAACTTCTGCAATTTAATGAAGCTAAATTAGTATGTTAATTTTTTTAAAGAATCTACTTGATTTAAGGTTAATTTGGCCTGTGATGAGACGTGAGAAAATAATGAAGGAGAAAATCTGTAACTATATTATATACAGAGAGACCATGGTGCAAAGAGAAAAAAAATTGGAAAATAAAAAAAAGAAAAAGCAGGGGGCGATAATTGTCTTGTCGCTGTATATTCCAGTTTGCAAGTTGCGATTTGGTGAGATTTGGGTGAGTGACGATAATTTGAGGGTGCGAGCTTTAAAGAAGAAGGGTAACCTGGGAAACAAAGAAAGAGAGAGAGAGAGAGAAAAATGTTGTTAGCATGTGAACAGCGAAGAACTGCGATTCATCGATAGATCGATAGATAGGGGTGGGTGCGTGTGCGTGACGGTGAGGGCCCTTCCACCTTATAAATACCTTTCTCTGGTTAGGGTTTACTCTCCAATCTTTTCTTCCATACTCACACACACATTTCCATCCGAGAAGTTTAACGATCCATTCCCTAATTATGCGCCGATTGCAAAAATCCAAAAGAGTTTCATGGGCCTCCGATTTAGATCTTTGTCAGGTAAAATCATCTGCCGAATCCCCAATCCATCCCTTCCTTCCTTCCAATACTCGCTACTCTTGTAAACCCTTTTATTTTTTAATTTATGCCTTTTTCTCTTCCGTTAACCTCACTCTGTGTTCTTCTCTCTGTTAATACTCCCTAATCTATTCCGATTACAATCTGATCGCTCTCTGTCAATTGAGGGTTTTACCTTTCCAAGTCCAAGTTAACACGGATGCAGTGTAATGTTGCCACACAAGGATTCAAGTTGTAAACCCTGGAGGACTTTCTCTCTCTAACTTGTTTTCAAATGAAAGTTGAGTCGTCATAGATTAAATTTCTATAAAATAGGTCTTTAAATGATTGAAGAAGAAATGAAGAAAGAGAAAGGTAATTTGTTTCGGAATACGAAAGGAACTAAAGTGAAATATGGCATTTGAAATTCCTGATAAGGTTTACGCTGTCCTGCTTCTTCGTTCATTTGAAGCTACTGGTAAGGTCATCCGGCAATGACACAAATAGCATTTGACAACCGATTACAATTGATCTGCCTTTGTTTGTTCTGGCTGAGAGGGTTTTACCTTTCGAAGTCGCAGTGTAGTTCTGAAAGAGAAAGGAATGGATTCCCTAATTGAAATTATAAATATTGGAGGACTTTCTTCATGATTTGTTTTGAATGAAAGTTAACTGGCCATAGATTAAGATGGCTATAAAATAGGTTGTAAATGATGTGAGAAGAAAAAAAAGAAAGAAAGGTTTTGTTCCAAAATACAAAGGGACTTGAAAGCCATGATAAGCTGTGTGCTGTCTTGCTTCTTTATTCACTTGAAGCTACTGGTAAGTGGTAAGGTCATCGGCCATTGCAAGAAAGATCATTGGAACGAATGAGTCTTGACATGTGATTTGAAATGTCGAGACTTTGGCAAGTGCATCTTTGACTCTGGCTGCCATTTCCAATCTTGTAGACTGTATGAGAATGACATGCAAGAGAAAATAATTACCAATTACTTTTGCTTGAAGAGCTCTGTTAAAAGTCCTGAAGAAGTTGATAATGAAATTAGCAAAATGCATCCACCGAGATTTTCTGACAGAAATACAATTGTGTAAATTTGCCTCCACCAGGATAATCTAAGATTCCTGCGGCTTGATGACTAAATGTGATTTCTGAACTGTTTGTATGCTTTAAAAATTGAAATTGTTATGTGAGATAGTACTGCTTGAATGTATAGGTTCAGTTTCGTGGAATGCATTACGTTGTGGACTTGATGTTTGTTTTTGTATGATTAGAAAAAGCTGTTAATACTCTACTGCAATGTTTAATTTAATGCATAGTTACATGGAAGACTTCTTGTGTAGGGAAAAGAAATTTCAGCAACTTACTCAGTACCTATGTTAAATTCTATTTGAAACATATTTTTTTTTTCTTGGAGAGTGAATACCCTTGAATCAGCTAGTCAGTCAATTTCTTGTTTTTTAATGTGTCCCCTTATGTGCAATGTTTTGAAAATTTTCAGTTGTACTTTCATTTTCATAGTGCATTATCATCAATATTTCATATAGGATGCCTTTCTGCTTTCCACACACTTAAGATGACACTGGAAAACGAAAGTTTTCCATAATTGGATCAGATCCTAAATGTTTTAATGGTTTGAATATGTCCAATTATAAGAGATACTGCAATTGCACATTATATCTCCAGACATTTTTGAAATACTTTAGGGTGTAGATATGTGGATTAGATTGCTTATGTTGCCCCCCTCTGGTGCTTTATTTTCTGAATAAATTTATAATGGTCATCCTAAACTTGTCTCTATTTTCCATCTGGAAGGATAACTTTGTAAGTTGTTATAGTTATTTTGTTAACCTTTCGTAATTGCTCGAGTGAGAAAAGGTAGCCATTCTTCCGGGTATTTTCTATTTCTTTGAGATGTATCCTTGTGACTGGTAACATGTATGCTTATGCTTTCTGTCTATAATAATGGATTAGTTGATTCCTGACTTCTTTTGTTCCATTGGTGGTGGTCTATAATATTCTTATATGCCGTAATTGTTTCTATAAAAGAAGATAATAGTACTTTCAAAGTGATGCATTGATCTGTCCAGCTATTTCTTCTGTGATGTTGGTTTTATTATTACGATTGAAAGAATTCTGCATAACCCTTATATCTGTACTTTTCACTTCCTCATTTTGTTCATAGATTATCTGTGGTAGCAATTGTGTCCGTGAGTCCCTGAAGAGTTAAAAAAATAGCAGACTTTTTGTTTCTTCACTGCTATTACTATTTACAATGGGCTTTTGTTGTTGTCCAATCTGAATTGGTAGAGTTCTGCAGCTTAGACGTCTTTGTTTGTCTTTCGCTCTAAAATTTTATTATTTTTTCTGTTTGGAAGGAGACTAAAAGCAAGACCTCAGCCACTTCCAACATGGGAGGGCCAAGTCACAGTGATATTTTCTCGAGATGTACTGCTGGTGCATGTAGAATTATCAAAGGAAAAGGTGACGAGTGTTTGGTTGGCCGGCCTGTTAACTCAGATAATACCTTTCAGAGTGTGATCATATAAGTTCTATGTGGTCTTTGCAGTCCAAATCTGAGATGAAGGGGTGGAAAGATCTAGTCAGATATGTTTTGAAACTGCTTGCCATTTGGATTTAAGAATCTGTTATTTTTTCTGATCAGGGATCATAATTTGGTGTTGCCCCAAGTATCATTCTGTGCACATTGGACATGGAAAGAAGGCCAGACTCACTCGTGGGCAGATATTTTTGTGTGTCCAGTTTCAATTAGACGCATCAGTATCTTGCCCAGTACTATGGCGAGATTGTAACTTTTGTTTTCATTCAATAGTGTTTCCTTCCAGGGTGGGGTATTCTGGATGCAGTTATTCCTGGAGTCTACAGTAGGCTGTGAAAATCTTAGAGAATACTTAGGAATCGAAGATATTGGATCTTGGCCTCTCATGTGCCTAATGGATGAAAAATGTGATTGTGTATATAATTTTGAATGGGAATGTGCTTCTGATATGATTGCAACTACTCTGAATGCCACTGGATCTATTAGTTTCATCTGAATATTTTAGCTAACTGTGTTGGTTTTTATGAGACAACAGTTCACATTCTATCATCGTTATCTATATGAAATAATTCACGAATTGCTTGATTGTGTGTTTATAATGATTAATGTTGATATTTTGGATGTGATAAGCGTAAGTGATCATTATTTCAGTCCGAGGGAGTTTATTTTATCATATTTTAATTTTTCTGTATTCGTGTTTTGTACTCAATAAGCTCATGTTGGTTGACCATATATATTCGCCTCAGGGTTAGGATGATTTTCTTTGTTCTTCAGTATTTGCGTTTAATAATCAACTACTTGAGGTTATATTGAGTTGATAGTGTCAATAGTCAGCTACTGAAAAATATTCTACCTGATTATTGGATTTATGAATAAATGTTTGAAGAGTGCCAAAAAGCAAAAAGACTAATACTTTTTCATCAAACAGGTTAGGCTATTCTTATCAGAAGAATCCCCTTCACAGGTTGGGTTAAATTCTCAAGATCACCTCCAAGCTAAGGCATCATTGCTGTTGCCTCTAGGTGGACCAGGTTCTGATGACATACTGCCTCCTGGATTTGAGGGAACTCATACTTCAAGTCAGTTTGACATTAAGCCATCTCAAATACCAGTTATTAAGTGGATTACTCCTCCGAAGGTAGTTTTCTTTTAGTTCTCTGTTAAGAATTTTTCCTCTGTAATTTTCAGTGTTATCTATATGTCAAAATAGGTGAAAGAAAAGTAAGAAAAAAATTGTACCATGATTTTGTCTTCGTTATTACATCTTTTTTAGTCAATTTGTGATTCTCCCAGATTGTGCTAAATCTCACATGGCAAGTAGTGTGCGGGGAAGAAAGCGTAGAGGTAGAGGATCAACGACAGAGGGAGATGAGAGTACTTGAAGCTATTTATCCTCGCATATCTTCCATTCCTCCAAAGTTTGTGTCTCCTCTGTGCCTTGTACTATACTTTTTCTTGGTATACATATTTCGTCATATAAGATTTTCCCCCCTGCATGCAGCCCTTCCGTTTCAGTGGATGTTGAAGATTCAAATTACATGGATGGGCAAGCTCCTTTGATACCAATAACGCCAATTGAAGATGAAGATGCAGCAGCAGAAGCATTATCGGATTCATTGGAACCATTTGATACTTCACAGTCTCCTGAATTACCTCCTGGTATATTGAAGAATTCAAACTCTGCTACAAGTACGCAATTTGCTCGTGGTCTGACATCTGATGTAGCTGCTGCATCTGTTGCTTTAACTAACATTGTGAAGAGCAACGAACATGGGAAATTGATCGACCATGAATTACTTAATAATATTCTCAGCAATCCAGAAGTGATTGAGAAATTGGTTAGAGATTATGGAGCTACTAATAATTCGCAATATGTACAGAATGTGGGGTCGTCGTGTGCGGTTTTTTCAAATCCTCCTATTCCTATTAATCAAGGAGAAACCGCTACACCTTCATCGATTCCTTTTTCAGCCACTTCTTCCTATACTCCATCTAGTGGAGGTCAGGTGGCACCCGTTTCTACCCAATGGCATCCTAGGCCTGCAGCTAGTTCATCCATTACTTCGTCTCCTGTTGAGGTCCCTGCTGCGAAAGATGTTAACTACTATAAGAGTTTAATTCAACAACATGGAGGAGAAAAACAAGAAACACTTCCGTACTCCAGTAAACGTCAGATTCATCAGCCAGTAACAAACTATGAGCCAACCTACAATCAAAGAGCTAAAGTGTCAAAACCAAAGATAATGAAGCCTTGTATCTTTTTCAACAGTTCTAGAGGATGTCGGAATGGAGCCAACTGTGCCTACCAGCATGACGCATCATTTCAGCCGCGTGGTAATACCGTGCCAGGGATACAAAGTTCAAAGAGGATGAAAATGGATCATGAGATTAGCAGTTAAATGAACTCTTGATTGGTGGTGTTGATTGCCGTTCTATTTGATGGGGACGGCTGAATGCAGGTTCATATGCTTTTGATGTGATCAAGTTAGCTTTTAATTTGATGAGTAATTGTGAGCCTTTTTTGCTACTAGTTCCAAATGCTGCATGTATAATTTTTTAATGAAAGGCTCCTCTTCTTTTTCTTCTCTTTTATTGAAAATCTACTAAAATTACTACTTTTCTTGGTCAATCTTTCGATGATTGTGTTTTAGATGGAGACTGATTGCAGGCACCACCAGCTGGATGATGTCACTTTTTTTTTTCTTTACTTTCTGGCAATATAGTTTACATTTTTGTGGAATTTAATCTGCCTTTACGTTATAATTGGCTATAAGGATACAGTATTTTTTGCTCAATGTGGACACAAAATTGCCAGTTTAAGATTAGACATGGCAGTAAGCAACAAATGTCATTAAAACATAATTCTTGGATTATGTCATATTTTTATGTATGGGGAGTTTGGATTGTTAAAATATTCTAGTTTTATTTATTATTTTCATTTTCCAAAAATAATTTTTATTTCAATTTGTTAAGATTTATAAATTTTTGTTTGGTTTTGCTTTATATTTTTAGTTTCTTGTTTGACGCACCACTTCTCTTACGTCGTCCAACACCGCCGTCTCTGTCCAACACCGTCGTCTCTCGCCACCATCTGTTTTTGGTTCCTGTAGTAAAAAAAGTGATATCACATTGACTAGGGTTTCGGTAGAAGTTTATGGCCATTTAGATGACACTAATTGTTGTTAACCCTTCCAATATCCTTTGGGGAATCTGTAAACAGGTATAGAGTGTGAGGTTTTAGTGTTTGGTAATGGTGATAGTATCAGTAATGATAAGCTTTAACGGGAACTTCTCTTTATTTTCAGCTTTTCATCTATGTTAAAACTATTTAAAAATATATTTTTTAATTTCTAGTCAAACATATATTCAACTTTACTTTTTTTTTTCTTCAAGAGTGAAGCAAAACAAATTAAAAAAAAAAAAATCCCTTAAAAGGATAAGTAAACTTATCAGACATTTGGCGTCATTTTATTTCTCAATTCTCGCTAAAACAAAATTTGTACACATTTGGTTCAGTTCATTAAATATTTTCATGTAGAACGAAACCTTCCTTCAATACGTTTTGCATAAATCTTTTCTCCATTATCGCTAACACTAAATTTGTTCACATTCGCGTTTTGTTTTTCCCCCCTGAAAAGGGAGATTAGAGAAAGATGTTGTTACTCTATTTGAAGTGATTTATTTGTGGTCTCATAATTAAAGAGGTATAGAAAAAAAAAAAACATAATAATGATGTGTGAATAATAAATGAAAATTTAACAGTGTAGATTATGTTTAAAAAAGGGCTTAAATTGGTATACACATTTGGTTTGTTACTTTTTTTCCTTTTAGTTTTTAACATAATAATAAAAATAATTAAGCAAGCAATATTAAAATAACAAATAAAACCATTTTACTTTTTATCCATTTCCATTTTTTATGTAAATCAAATGATGCCAATTTCCATTCTAATTTTTTTTTTCACTTTCTAATTTTCTAGTACATCCAAATAAAGTGTTAGATTAAATAGGTCATCAAACATATTTTAAAAACTACAGGTAAAATAATCCTATAAATTTTGCATCATTTTCTTCCTCGTCAATTATTACTAGCACAGTAATTTTTTACATGTTTAAATTGCATGTGCCACTAAACACATCCCAATTATAATGAGTGAGTTGTGACAATTGCTCTGAACTGAACCCAATTCTTCCAAGGCGTAGGATAGGGACCAGGACCACACAGTAAAAGGTCACTGAAAATCCTATATTTTTTCTGGATTTAAATGATCTTTTCCTTTTAATATGATAGTCTTCCAAAGCTAATTTGAATTTATCAAAATAGTTTGTGATTGTATAATTTTTTTTCTCGATGTATTTCTACAACAATATTTTAGACTAATAGCAGCAATACTCTGTTTTAAGCACTCGCTGTTATTAATTGAAAATGTTTGAAAATCACCAATTTATATGGCTCTCACTACTTTTTTAATGATTTCCTCACCTGATTTTAATGAGATTCAGTAAATTTAAATCAATAAGATACAGTGTAAAAGAGTATTAGAGATAATATTGCTAGCATTTCTTTATCTTTTGGATAGTTTATTGATTTTTTTTTTTAGTTTAGTGCATTGAGTTTAATGATCAAATTTTGGTAGCATAATAAAGTTACTTACTAAACTACATTCTTAGGCTTTTATTGCATCTTAAATCAACCACGTTCTTAGGCACCTAGATCTCCTGAGTATGTTACAGTGAAATATCTAACTATTTTTAGAACGATGCTTCCTTAGAAACAACCGTTGGATTGCATAACAAATTAAACACCGGACGTTTAAGTGGACTGTGAATAATGCACTTTTTACTAAATAATAAGAGCAGTAACAATCTATTTTAATATACGAATCAAGAGATCTTAATAAAACTAATTTAAAAAATGTAATGTAATGTGACAAAATATTAAAATTTAATCATTTCTGAATGTAAAATCGTTTTACACCAACCATTCATAACCATTAAATTCAATTTTTTTTAAAAATAAATAGTTATTAATATTTCTTAATTGTTTTTTGTATCAATATAACAAATTACAAAATTCTCTTATTCTCTATGTTGAATTAATTTGGAGGTGTATACATTATTAAAGTGAATATGAGTTTGATTATATTTTTTTATAATTAAGGACTAGAAAAAGTAACTTAAAAAATAATATATTTACATGAAAAAACTCAAATCAATTAATGGTTAAGCAAATATTTTCACTCGCTTAACTTTGTATTTACATTAATTTAATTACAACACAAGCAAAAATACATGAATTTCTATATCCGTATTCATACTTTTATTACATTAAAATAATCTAATTAAAAAATATATAATTTTATTATTTTTATGAGTAATTAATTAAAAAATAAAAATAATATAATTTAAAATATATAATTTTATAAGAATAATATTAAAAATATTACGTGACTGTTGTTTTTTAAAGAAAACTCATTTAATTATTTTGAAATAAAAAGCTATTTAATTTATTTATTTTATTAAATAAATAAAAAAATTATTTTTTATTTGTTAAAAGGTAAAATTGTCTAATTAAACTGACACCACAAAAGAATTATTAAATAATTTCTTTCTATATAATGGTATAAATAATAATTAAATAATAAAACCTTATTTCCGTCTGAATATTAAAATTAACAGTAAAATTAATTATAATATTGAACATTAATTACAGTAATTGTTAATTATCGATAATATGATAAAGCAAAAAATGGAAATAGGAAACCCTAAGCCCCTCCATCCCCTGAAACTTTATTCGGTTTCTCCTTTTACGTGTTCTTCGCCATCTTGATTAAGGTTTTGGATTTTACGACACCGAGTCGGATAGCACAATGTTGAAGTTCCTGTCGAGAGTGAAAATCGAGTTCAACGCGTTGGATCCGCGAACGGCGTCGTGTATGGAGTTTCTGGCGCAATGCAACTCGCGTAAGGCCAAGGAATCGAACCCGGCGTGCGAAGTGGAGGTAAAGCGCGGCAAGGTAGAGTGCGCGCCCAAGATAACGGTGACGTTCGTGAACGGCGTGGAGGAAGTGTTCGACGCGACGGCGACACCGGCACAGAGCATAAGGAACTTGATTCTAGGAAAGGGTCAGCACCTCGAGACGGAGCAGATGTTCCGTGAAGCAGGGGAATCCTGGCCTGTTATCATCCCCGACGAGGAACTTTCTCAAATTGCACCCCCCACCAAAGTGAGTTCTCATTTTCAATTTTACATGTTTAATTTAAATGAAAATGCTTCATTGATCTTATTATGTGATACTTCACAATTTAGATTGTGTTTAGAGTGCAAACATAGGTGATATAGTTAACAGATACTATAGTCCTTTATGCATTAGAAGTTCCTCTCTCAGACCCGTTTTCGGTAAAAACATCTATGAGAAGTGGTCATTTCTTTGAATAAATCCTCATACTTCGGGGATTAGTACCTGATTCTAGGTGGGAACCAAAAAGATGGTGTGTAGAGTTTTGATATGCCGGTGAATGAAGATTTTGTAGATGGAAGATTAGTGACTATTTGAAGTGAGGTGTGGTTTGCAAAACTGTTTTTAGGCTTGTTAGTTTTGGTTATGGGTATGTGCACCATAACCGGAGAATTTTGCGGATTCGCGAGCTGTGCTATAAGGGAATGTGTGGTATTTTTGTGGGTGATACAATGGACTTAATGTGTTTTTATTGTAATTGTGTTGCTGATTGATAAGTCGGAATACTCACTTTGGATGAGCTTATTCTCAATCATTTGTAAGAAAATTGAGAGTTAAAATGAATTTAGCTTCTTCCATAAAACTAAAATCAACTTATGCACTCAACTTTTATAGAAATTTTCTCATTTAACTTTTCCAGAACTGAAGTGCATAATTTAATTTTAAAATATTGGAGAAATTCTGTTTATTTTACCTAATATTCTTCTCCTTTAACTGGTTGTGAAGAAGTTTGTCCAAACATTGTCTAAATATGTTATCACTGATGTTTGATGGATTTTTTTTATGTAGTTACCTTATGCCTCTACAGTTACAGTTTATATGCATGGCTTTACAACTTCTATTCTGATAACTCAGCAATTTCGTTTAGTGTTGAATACGACTTTTATTCATTGTCTTCAATACGGCTTCTATCTGTGAAGTATAGTCTATAGTTACAACAGTTCTAATTAATTTGTGTATTTTATATGCCCTTCTTTCAGCCAAGGAAAGCAGAAGACAAGAAGCAATAGCTAAAAATTGTTGAGCTTACTGGTGGGGATTGTTCTGGCTTTTCTTGTTTCCTTTTGGTAGGCGGGGATAAGGCATTGGATTGCTGCTGCTGCGTGCCTTACCGTATTTCAGAATTTTGATTATTGACCACATTACTGCATATGTTTTCCATAATAATGTATGCCCCTGAATTGTTGAATTTTGAAACTGTACTCTTCGTCATCCTGGCTTGCACCTACAGTGTTTCTATGCGAATGCTCTTAGCCTCTATAAAGTTCACTGTTGTGAACATAAGCTGCCAAATGACATCAGATTATTGAATCAGAAGCACAACAGGCAGAAGCACAAACCTTTGAAGTTTGGCTGTCAATGTTCTTATATTTCGGGGGATGATAACTGTGCATGCAATACTAATTGGCCCAACTGCTAATAATTTCGTACTATTCCCGTTATTGTTGCTGCTAGTGCTAAATCATGATTTTCCTGCGGTGTGAGTGCCCCATTTAAAATCTTAAGAATAAGTGTAAAACTGTCCCAAAGGATGGAATTGGAAACTTTTTTAGAATGAAACTGTTTTGCTATTCTTTTGAGATTTTGTGAAAATGTATTTAGCCGACATTGATCTGGTATTGTGGTTAGTCCTTGGGCTCACAGAAATTTTATAGTTGTTACACTGTCTTCCTAGTTTTAAAATTTTACAGCGGCATGGCCTGTTTTCAAAGTATGGATACAATAACTTTGGTTTTAATACAATTGTAATATATTTAGTCTTTTATAAGTTAATTTTCATGATTTGATTTATCAGAATTTAAATTTTTAAAATTTTGGTTCCTTCATCAAAGTAACGAAGCGAAGCTAGATGATATGGGTTAGACTTGATGGAAAGATTAAGGAGTAGAGTGAACTGTATAATTGATAAAATGAACATGCAAGGTGATAAAGTTATACATTTAATGGAGAAAATTAGGTTTTTATTTTAATTATATTCAGATTTGTCTTTCTCTGTTTAAATTGTTCAGGTCTAGTTTATTAGGTTTTACCATTTTGAAAGTAAATGGAGAGCATATTAAAGGATTGAGAAGGTTAGTTGCCAGCACCACGAACGAAGTAGCGAAGATAAACTTAATTAACTTTACCGGATGCCATTCTAGTTGGGTTTTTCTCTCTCAGAAGCAAACAAGAGCCTAAAATGAAATGATAAGGTGGCCTTCAATTCATGAGAGACAATGCGATTTTCTGTGCATGACAGCAAGCGAAAGAGCTCACGTGTAATATAACGAGCAACACACCACAACCACAACCTACTTTCTCTGTCTCTTTCTCACACACACACACAATGTTCCACTCCGTGTCGTGTTCCTCTCTTACACAAATGAATGTAGTGTTCTTCTTCACTCTCCAATTCCTGTTGTGAAACCAAGCCAAGAGATGGGTTCCGTGTCTCTGAAAATAGGCGATGGAACTGCCAGATTCAGAAGAGCAACCCTGTCTTCCTCCGCAGTTAACATTCTCATGATCTTCTCCGTCATCACCACCAACCTCTTCGCCCTCTACGCCTTCTATTCTTCCCCAAAAGATCTTCACACCCACCACAAGAACTTCTCCCTCATCTCCGAACAAGTAACCCTCATTCTCCAAGAGATCAATGTGTCGCAAAAGAAACTTGCCCAGATAGAAAAAGACCTCCTCGGCTACCAAAACATTGACCTTTCCCGAAATAACACTGCCAACGAACTCAAACTCTTTCTCCGTCGCCACCAGCTTCCTCTGGGCAAAGACTCCAAAACTGGAATCACCGAAATGGTCTCATCTGTGGGTCACTCCTGCCACAAATCCTCGGACTTGTTGTCTCAGTACATGAGCTACAAGGTTTCTGGACCCTGCCCCAATGATTGGAGTGTGGCACAGAAACTCGTTTCGAAGGGGTGCGAGCCTTTACCGAGAAGAAGGTGTCTTGCTAAAACTATTTCTAAGGTGGGTCTTCTACACCCTTTTCCCACATCGCTTTGGGAAACTCCAGTTAACAACACTGTTAACTGGAGTGGTTTAGGTTGCAAGAGTTTTGAGTGTTTGAAGGGTAAGAAGTTGACTAGAGATTGCATTGGTTGCTTTGATTTGGTCAATGGGTATGAGAATCAGAGGTTTGTGAAGTCTAGGAGTAAGAATGATTTTCTAGTTGATGATGTGTTGACTTTGGGAGGTGGTGGAATTAGGATAGGGCTTGATGTTGGAGGTGGGTCTGGGTCCTTTGGTGCTGTGATGGCTGAGAGGAATGTCACTGTGGTTACTACCACATTAAATATTGGTGCTCCATTCAGTGAATTCATTGCTGCACGAGGACTTTTCCCTCTATTTTTGAGCTTGGATCATAGGTTCCCGTTTTCTGACAATGTGTTTGATTTGGTGCGTGCTGCGAGTGGTTTGGATGGTGGGGGGAGGCACGAGAAGATGGAGTTTTTGATGTTCGATATTGATCGTGTTTTGCGGGCCGGTGGTTTGTTTTGGGTGGATAACTTCTACTGTGTTGATGAAGAGAAGAAAAGGGTGCTAACTAGGTTGATCGAACGGTTTGGGTACAAAAAGTTGAAGTGGGTTGTGGGAGAAAAGGTTGATAGTGTTGGATCAGGTAAGTCACTGGCTGTATTATCAGCCGTGCTTCAAAAGCCTGTGAGAGTGTAAAGCTTCGTAAAACAACATGATACGATGAAACAATAATGCTCTTGTTTCTGCTGCCTCCGCTTCACACACAATCTTATGGATGGATGAACACAAGCTTGTTCTTGTGATGAATGTTTTTTTGGTCAAAGTCCTTGTATAATTTCTGAAAAAACTTTCTAGTAGGATTATTGTTTTTTCATGAAATCGATATTTCTGTCTCTTTCACTTCATTGTCCACAATTCAGCCATCTTAACGTTTACATGACTTGAAGATTCTTCACATTGGAAATTCAAAAGGAAGACAATGAACTTGGAATTTCAAAAAGCCAATTTTGTCTGCAGCATTTACTTCATATAATTATCTATTTCATCAAACCTATTGTTATCATTCCAAGCCATCTTAGAATATACGAGCTTAACAATTGGATTCTTAGAATATCCAAGGTGGGACCTTGTTTTTAATTTTCGAATCTGATTACATACTTTTTTTTGTCTGTTGTCAGCAAACAATAGTGTCTCTGTTGATAAACTATGTACTAGAGGAACATCGTTAATGATTTCTAGACCATCAAATATTATTTGCACCCTTGTTTGGGCCTTTGGGCCAGTCTAATCAAAATGTTCAAAAAGCAGGAATACAAGGTAAATGGATTTTAACATACTTATTTTTTTTTTAAAAAAAAAACTGATGTTGTTTTTCGATTGAATTTAATCTGCAAAATTAAATAGTCACATCATGAAGTTAAAATTAGTTATGCAGATTATGAATAAATTAATCTGTAAATGTTTTTTCTAAGTTCATGCTTATAATTTATGTATAAGTTAATTTTAATTTATCAAAATAATTTTGTTGTCTAAAATTATCTATAGAGAAGATTATTCGAACATTAAAAAAAATAGCAGAGTCTAAGATTAATTTTTCCATGATGATATAAATAGAAAATGTAGTCACCACAATCCAGTACGTGGATTCCAATAAAAGTAGCAACAACATGAATGCAATTTCATCATAATTTTTGTCCAAATACCAGACGTCTAATAATAGACAATCACCATTATAATACTAAAAATACTGTTTGTGTGTGTAGAAAGTGCCATAAAGTAAGTTTTTTGAAAATAAAGTATTTGTAATTTTAAGTCAAGATGAATTCAATTTTTTTTATTTTTTTTTATGTCCAAAATATTACATTTAGTGTTATCTGAATTGGACTAAATATTAGTCGTTCACCGACTCTGTAGACAATATGAACCATTATTTATCAGTACTTTGGCAGATTATCCAACGATAGACTCATTAATAGGGGTTAATTAACAATAAATTAAAAAACTTATAGACTAAAATCATTAAATAATAAAAACACCGATGGGATCAATGAAGAGAAATGTCCATGTTGGTCCTTGGGGATGGAAACATGTCAAGACAAAACATCATCAGACTTCATCTAAACAAACAAAAAAATAAAACATACACAAACAAACGAGATAGAGAGGTAAGTTTCTAGCTCAGAAATCACGTGATAACAAAACAAAAAATGATACCTTAATCTAGTAGATAATGAACATGACAATAAAGTTAGATGAAAAAACTTAAAAATAAGGTGGAAACTGGAAGTTGATAGTTAATAACTATAATTTGTTAGGATAATTCATTATATTTATAAGTGTCTTGTAAAGTTAGTTGTTAAAAGTAACTTATAAATATAAAACGATGGAAACATACACATTAATTTTAAATATTTTTCTTTTTCACTTACAAATCATTTCACATTATATTATTATATTTAATATAATAGGTATTCTACTATTCATCTAGACTATATTTTAAAATAGTTTTCATCATTTTAAGTAAACATCCTATTTTCATTACTTTAATTAATTTAATAGTTAAAAAGAATGTGATATAAGAAAACTATATAGATCAATGTCAATTAACATGCAATGATGCATTTATTTATTTATTCATGCAATTCTCTCTTTAAAGAAATAAAGTAATACTAAAAAATTGCGATCGATAGCATTCATATGATTCAAAAAGAAGAATCTATATGTTTATTTGTTTTATCTATATACAAAATATATATCTGTTTTCTTCTATTATCATGTGCATGCAATGTAAACATCCAAGTCTGCTCTCTGACAGAAGATTTTACGCATCTCATAATGCAACCTTTTTCTTAAGTTTTCTATTTCTTAAATTTGCAGATACAATTTAATTAATAAATAAGGCGGAACGTAGTAATTAAGGTGATTAATCCCATTTTAATCGTGGACGTTCTAGAAAGCACGTTTGCATGAACAACAGGACTGCCACATGTAATGTAAGCCAAAAGTATATAAATTAATGACTCTATAAAATTAAAATACCTTAGCATGTGCCATCCAGGGATATATATATATATATATATATATATATATATATATATATATATATATATATATAGAGAGAGAGAGAGAGAGAGAGAGAGAGAGAAAAAAAAATATAAAAAAATATATTTATAACAGAGTT
>Ga0123340_1002388_pt1 | contig 16890 bp, 10 predicted proteins | sample SirMexnodulemix_FD_89961 | JGI IMG/M metagenome (GOLD analysis project Ga0123340, IMG submission 89961) | Root nodule microbial communities of legume samples collected from Mexico - Siratro Mexico nodule mix | ecosystem: Host-associated > Plants > Roots > Nodule | place: Mexico: Nepantla... | reverse complement strand
TTTTTTTTTTTTATAAATTGTTTAAATTTTTCTTTTCTAGCATTATATATCTCAATAAAACTTGTGAAGATATAAAAATATTTTTGATTAAGTATTCTTGAAAAGATTTGGATTCAACTTAAAAGGATGCTTTAGAATAACAACCCAATAATAATCAACATCATTATAATTTGGGTTTTGTTATTAACTTAGCTAACCAAATTAACATAACATAATACACTGAATTGTAGAGAAAATTTAGGGATTATGAAATGTTCTATCTTTAAACACTTGGCTAAATCGGTAATAAATAATTCCATATAATTTAAAAAAAAATTCTATTTGGAATTCCTTAATATATGTAGTGGTACATAAGATATAAAAGAATCAAAATTCTATAATTTATATTTGAAAAATATTCCTTAACAAAGCTATAGTATTATTGTAAACATATAAGATTTGACTAACAAAGAATGTGCGACAGAGGATACAGAGAGCATTATTTTTGAATTTAAAAGGATCGGAACAGCACGTAGCCTGATTGGGACTACGAATCAAAGTGTCATGGGCATCTGATGTCAACCTTCTGAAATATAAGTAAAAGAGAGAGTTGTGAAATAATTATACAAGTGGTTCGTTTGGCTTTTCCGTAAGTGAATAGCTCTTGCTTTGCTTACGTTAAGTCCGGAATCCCAATACGCAATTCTTTTTTGCATACCCCTTCTCAGACATTAGGGGACAAACACAAATATTAAACATTATTCTCTTTCCAAAGGAGGACTAGGATCTCAAGACTATAGTATCAGAAACTCAAAACCTAATTTATATGTTTGTAGAAGAAGTGAAAGAAAAGATAAATACTTCATTGTAAAAAGTAAAGTTATACATGCCGATCTCAATTGCAGACAAGCATCCAGAAATAAAGAGAGAAACTACGGATTAAATCCTAAAATAAAGAGTAAACCCCATACTATTTTTGAACTATTTTAAAAATACTTGAGAGTTATTTTCAAGCACCGATACAATTTAACTTGGAACACATATACTCTTGAAAATAGTTAGAGGAGTTAAGATATCTCCAAGCTGAAGATATGAAAATAGTGGAAGAAGTTTTAACATATTTTGGTTGATTTTTTCTCACAGTCTATTTTAATATATTTTGTCATTTTTTTTTAAACTTGATTGAAATAATTTGAACGACAAATTGAATATAATAATAAAGAAGAGTTGGACAATTAATAAAGAAGAGTTTGACTTTTGTAGTTAACTTTTTATTATTAAGAAAGTATATTAATCATTCTAATTCACAAGTAGTTGTAACCAAAGCTTTATATTTGGCTTCTTAAAAGTGTATGTTACTTCTTATATTTTCAAGATATAGGTGAATTACCGAAATAGATTATGTATTTTGTGACAGATTTTCTTGTGTCAGTACATCGTGTCCAATCTAAATATAAGTTGTTATATCCTTTAAGTTAAGTTTCATTGTTGACAACAAAGAATAATCTTTTTTCAGAAGTGTGTTTTAAATATTGAATAATCCTCGTAACAGCTTGGTGATGTGTATTTGTTGGAGTCGACACAGATTGACTCAGATGATTTACAATATATATGTGATATCAGACCTAGTATTAGTTAAATAAATTAATCTTTCGATAAGCCTTTTTATGAGGAGAAGGATATGAAAAAATTCAACATGTAAGTAACAAGTTTATAATTCAGGAAAGTGATAACACAAAAACAATTTATCGTACCAATATCTTCATGCAAATCTAAAATATGTTTTCTTTGACATAAATATATTCAAATTTTGTTTCTAATAATTTCTAAATCTCTAAAATTTTTAATTAGAAAAATATTATTAAGCAAATTAGTAATACTATTAATTTTAATTATGTTATTTTCAGCTAAGATAATATCATTAACATACATTGAGATAACAGTATCCATTTTAGTTAATATTTTTCAAAAACAAGGAATGATCAGCATTGACAAACATAATCAACTATATAAAAATAGAAAACTAGATAACTTCTCATGGCATCCCATACAAAAGATTTATTTAATTTGCAATTGACATTTATTGCTTGAAATGTCAATTATTAGTAACAACAATAGAAAACAAAACTAATTAATTTAGTTACAAGAGAAAAGATATAAAGAAAATATAGACCTTCTAATTATCTGTATCCTTTAGCAAAGTCTAGCTTTATATCTATTTATGTTACCATAACCTTTCTTTTGATTTTAAATATCATGCAGTGTTGATTTTCTTATTTACTTTCCTTTTGTCTAGTGATGGATTAGTTTTTTATTCTTAAAAATATGTCAAATTAGTTTTTTTTTTCTTAAATAATACTACATTTAGGTATCTTTATATTTTTTAAATTTGTATATAAAGAGCAGTTAGAAGTTCACAGAGGAATTTTCAACAAGAAAGAGTTATAGCAGATAATGTGGAACTGATATTTCGCTTTTGTATGAAGTTGGAACTGAAACAGGCTGGGAACTTTGGGCAAACCTTTAATACAGTATATTCATAGTTTTCATATGTCAATGCATTATATTATGTACTTCCGTGTGTCCATCATAAACTCCGAGCACTTGGGTAGAAGAAGAAAATATAAAACAGAAATGACAAGGTCAACCAATAAAAAGTGTACTAAATTTTGCAAATGGCCAAATACACTCGTGTAAACCAACTGCATCAGTACGATCACCTGCTGCAGCATCACAGTGCCCTTTCAAACTGTTCAAAGGATATCATTTTTTTTTTTGAAAATTCAAATGATATCTCTACCACTTGCTTGCTTCCGCTATTGTTTTTATGCTATAGTTTGGGCATATGGGCCTTTGACTTTCCCCACCATTTATCAAAATTCAATTTGTTTTGATTTCCCATTATTTTATGAAATTGGGCTTTATATAAAGGCTTTGAAGTCAGTGCATCCCCACACATTCTAAGAATATCTTTCCAATTCTTAGCTTTTCCCTTAAGTCCCAACTCGCTGCACTCTTTTGACTTTTCTATCAGAAAAGCTTGTTAGTTGAAACTGAGAGAAAAATGGCAGCACATGGGCTTGTGGTAGCATCACTTCTAATTTTCTGTTTGGCTGGAAGTTGCTATGGGAAGGTTCACTTTTCTTCCCTGAAAAGAACCCTTGATGTCACAGCTTCCCCCAAGCAGGGACAAGGTAAGTAAAAACATCCCTTCTCAGATACCCCCCATGATCAAATCAAGAAAAACTTTACAAGTTGTTAAATTTCACTCCTTTAAGGATTTTACGAATTGGGTTGTGAAATTCACTCTCTTTTATGTTAAACTCAATCTGATGGTGTTAATGATTATACAGTTCTGGAGGGTGGAGCAGACAAAATCACTGTGACATGGGCTCTGAACAAGACCTTACCAGCTGGGACGGACTCTGTCTACAAAACCATAAAGGTGAAGCTGTGCTACGCGCCCATTAGCCAAAAGGACCGCGCGTGGAGAAAGACCGAGGACGATCTCTCCAGGGACAAGACATGCCAGCACAAGATCATGGCCAAACCCTACGACGCTTCCAACAAAACCGTGCAGAGGTTCGAGTGGGTGATCGAGAGGGACGTGCCCAAAGCCACGTACTTCGTACGCGCCTACGCGTATGACTCTAACGACGAGGAAGTGGCTTATGGGCAGACGACGGACGCGAAGAAGAGCAGCAACTTGTTTGAGATCAACTCAATCAGCGGGCGCCACGCGTCCCTTGATATCTGCTCCATTTGCTTCAGTGCTTTCTCCGTGGTGGCTCTCTCTGTGTTCTTCTATATTGAGAAGCGAAAGGGGGCAAAGGCTTCTTCCTCCAAGTGATTGAGTCAACCACACACTCGCACACGAGAAAAACGTGGCAAGTTTACATATTTCATCGTGGTCATCAATAAATCATGAGGGACCTGCTTTTCCCTCTCAATAGTCACTTATCTTTACAACTAAGTTCCACCACAATGTGAAACGTGATTTCCCCTAAGCTTGTAATATTAGGAAGAGGGCTTAATAATTTTATGTATGTGATTAGGATATGTCATTTGAGTAGCATACTTCGAAAGTAAAAAAATAATAAAAGAGTCAAATTACATGGTCCCAGAGTTAGATTTTACATTTTTTAAGTCTGCAACGAACTGAGCCATCTGATGTGAAGTAAGTAGGGTGAGAAGTTACATTGGAAGCAGTCAAATTTGCAGTTTCATTGTACAAAAGTACTGCAATAGTATAACTATTGCAGTAAGTTAAAGGGTATTTTCACTTGAGTTGACTACGGCAAAGGAGTTTATCGAGAAAAACATCCTAATAATTATACAAAACCAATAAAAAATTTCACAGATAAATCATTTATGAGGAAACCTCCAATGCTTTTTGAATCTTTGTCTCTTCCAGAAGCGAGGGAAACACTCAAGTAGAACGAGGTTGATTCGTGAACTTGCTATGAGATTAGCTAACTCAACTAAGTAATTCCACTTCCGTTGCTTAGAAAGTTAATTCCACGTGGATTGGATTTGTGCGAGGACCACAGTATTCTCCACTATCAATAAACGAATAGGTGTCTCAAAAACACGAACATCTTGTCATCACAAATCTGCTGAAGAATGAAAATAAATGTCTGTACTCCGCATTCTGCCTGTACCATAAAGTGATATTCTGTCGTCAAAAACTTCAGCATATCCAAACGAATCCGTGCCAGCAGGACATTCCAGGGCTGCTTCAAGAACTCTATGGTGAATTCCATGGGAATCGATGGAATATCCTCCTTTGTGATCATGTCCTGATAGACACAACTTCACACAAGTGTATCTGTGTATCAAACTCATTACTTCATCATAATTCCATAGCAGTGCCTCATTGGATGATGCAACAGGATCTAGAGGCATATGGCAACATATCACTACCTTCTGTCCCAATTTTGTTGCTTCCTGAAGAACACTACTCAACCATTTCATTTGTTCCTTTCCAACAGCCCCATTGAACATAAGAAACCTTCTTTCAAGGCCCACCAAACCTGTTGGACTGTTCTTGTCATCGTTCGGATTCTTTTCCCGGAGGAATTTCAAGGCCTCCAATGTTTTTGGATGATCTTGAGGCCAGCCAATTGCACTTATGTCATAGCCATCAAGAACTACAAATCTATATTCTGGCACTGGCGAAAAGTCATAGTAAGCATGGCTTCCAAAACTCTGGATCTTCAATAATGGAAGTAATTTACTCCGAGGCAGATTGTAGAGGCAGTGATTGCCAATCAAATGATACACTGGTCCATTGAACATCTCAAATTCATCCACAATTTTCTTTACAGTGCTAAGAGATTTATCTTTTGGACAGTATCCATCCACAATATCTCCCAAATTTATCACGAACTTGTGGTTCTTATTACTATTCCATTGTTTTACTGCTCTCTGTAACACAAGAATGCTGTGCCTATAGTAACGTGGAACACCAAGAAATGATCTACCATCAGGAATGTCAGCATACTGCACGTCAGATATCAATCCAAAAGAAAATAGAGGCTGTTTCCCCTCTGGGGCAACCAGTCCTTTAGCAGAACCCATAGTGTATGTCTCTACTCTCCACAAGCTCCTATCGAAGATACAGCATAAATAATGTCATCAAAATAGGATTTTCGATCCACAGTCTATGATGAAGTAATGTTTATGCATAATCTCAAATAGAAAATTCATTTCACATACAATTTGCGAAAGTTGTTTGAAATGATATTAATTTAACAACTTTAATCATTTACAAGATACTTTTGATAGGATTTTTGCAAATCAAGTCAAAACGGGGGATACAAAAAAATTATCTCAACCTTTTAGTAAAGTGGTCTATGATTAGCCCTTAAGTTTCTAATTTTCTTAGTATTAGATATTATATCAGTGTCAGAAAATTCGGAATGATGGAGTGAAACTATAGAAAGAAAACACAATCAACCATAAATCTTGATTTGCTAAAACCTGCCATAAAAGAGTCTGGCATTTTCTAACATGATTCGTCAACTCTGTATGTTAACACTCGAATTTTCAAATCTATCACCTTCATCCTATTTTATCTTTCTCTCTCTGTTTTCTCACAAGGTGTATAGAGTCTGAGGAGGCTGAAAAAAATATCATTTTTCATCATTCCCTATATACAAGTCCACCAGTTTGAGAGGAGAAAATGCAATCTCAAATTCAGGCATAATAAGTTCAGACGCATCCTCAATAATCTGGCAACAAGTTTGAGAACCATAGAAAAAAGGAAGAGAATTGGTCTAAACAGATCATAATGTAGAAACTAAAAAAATAAATAAATACAGAAATTGTTGTAACCCGGTAACACACTCAGTTTGTTTGATCTCACATTACAGATTCCATATAGTCACCTAAACAATTGTATGTATATGAAAACAACATGCAATGTAACAGAACAGATGACCAAAATTGAAATATTTTCATGTTAACTTTGTATAAATACCCCGTTTTCCAGCTGCGATACGTGAATTAGATGAGAAATATGCATTAGAAGAAAAAAAAAGATGTAAAATAAGAGCGAAAGAAAAGAAATGGTTTGAAAATGAAGAGAAGAGAGGGAGCGTACTTGTGATAGGAAGTGGAAAAAGTGAAAGAGAGAGGTAGTAGGATGGAATGTGGAGGTTGAAGAGATTGTTTGGAAGTGGAATGAAGAAAGAAGATCGCAAGTCCCAACTCTATGGGGTGTGAAAAGAGAGACAGAGTCAAGAACTCGCGTTATTGGGAATTGGGACGTTAATGCAATATAAGGGCTAAAATTGTCGTTTGCAGTTGTCACAAACACGGGACTGCCCCCGTTTCCACCTCTCTCTCTTCTTCTCTCCCAACCCATTCACGCCACCTGTCCTCCTAACTATATAAATCTAATATTACCAAAATTAACAATACTTATATTATTTTCTTTTATTTTATTTCTAATTATAGTTTTTAAAAGCTATTGTTACCTATTGTTCCACTCACATATTATATCACTGTATATTTACTTTAGTTTTATGCTTAATTTTTAATATCCTGTAATAAGTTTATCACGTTTATCACATTTAAATATTTATTTTTCATTTATAAAAGTACAAAATGTGTTTCATTTATAAATTATTACTTCAACATATTTATATTTTAGATAATAAAAACATAATAGTTGTGTTAATAAAAAAATTGTCAGGATTTCACTACAGCATATTTTTAAGTGTTGACGTGATTATTTAAGGGAATGTAATATTTCAAATTAACTGTAATAATAACCTCTAAAAAGTTGCAATTAAGTGAGGCTCGAATTTTGGAATTGGATCCAATGTTAGAGTCAATTATATGTATCTGATTGATGTTTTTGTTTCGAGTCTCATGCATAACGTATAAAATATATTCGCTAATTTTTCAATTTAAAATACACATGAAAGTACATATTAAATACTGATTCCTCTAAAAGGACTGTATTTATTTTATTCATGTAAATAGTACTGTATATCCCTCTCATTCATTACTTATATTTCCTTAGAATGTCTTCAAAGGTGGTTCGAATTTTTCGAATTTAGTTTTTCAAATAAAATTTTCAAAATAGGACACATCCAATAAAAATGAAGATGAAATAAATTGTTGATTGAAGCGAAGATCCATCTCTAACAAATGACGCAAGACGTGGCAGCTTGACATTGGTTGTGGCTACCGACAAATGACAAGGTAATCGCGGCAAAAATACAGACACGTTTTAAAAAAGAAAGCCAACCTGCGTTGCAACGTGCCTCCAACGTTTAAACACGAAGTAACATTTATTTTATTATTTTAGTTTCTAACTTTTTTATTATTTTTGCTATTATAATATAAAGTTTACTATTTTATTTTTTGTATTGAGATTTCGTTGTTAAATGATAACCTGGGAAATTAAATTTCTCCTCATCAAGATATATTATTACACCTAACAATTACATATTAAAGAGATATGCGACATTTTACATGCTAAATTATCACTTAAAAAGTAAGACTTTACCCTTAAAATAACAAAATTTTATATCATAAAGTCTAAAATGATGAAACAAAGATATAATCAAATTAAATTTAAAAATTAATATTTAATATTTTTATTATATTTTAGAAAATTATGTCATTTATTCATATTTTCAAAATGAAAACAGCCCTTAATTTCTTTTATTTTATACTTCATTTCACATTGATTAAAATGTAAGTATTAGTTAAATGAATTTATGTTATTAATTTCATAAAATAAAAAATTTACAATTATCATAATCATATATAAGAATGAATAAATTTAAGGATATTTTTAAAATAATACTAACATAATTAAATATATGAATGTTATTATATTGGACAATTCAAAAATTTCTTTTTCTTAAATTTGTATATAACACAACACAGACAAGGTAACTCGACAAACAACAAGGGAGCGACACAGCAACAAAGGGTGGTAGCAGCAATGCGGCATGGTCTTTTAACTACCTCTATGGGGTTGCACATAGAAACTATAGGTGTGCAAAAACAAATAACTTATTCTTAGTGTTGCAACTATACTTAGAAGAAGAAAAACCATATTGGACCAACGTGAGTCTAATCTTGAAGAAGAAAATAGTAGTTTAAACTTTTTTAAATAAAGTAAATAAACTCCTTTTAGAGAAAAAAATATGAATTATAATAAAGGCAAGAAAAACATATTAAAAAAATCATTATTGACATAAATTTAAAAAAAAAGAAATAGTTATTAAATCAACATCAATCTAAAATGTTCGAGTTTTGTGTTAAATAATAAAATAAAGGAATGACAAAATTGAATCTTGACAAGAATAGTTTTTGGCTTAATAGTTTAGGAAAATTGAGAAAAAAAAAATCCAATTACATTAATGTGACTATTCCTTAGGATGATGAATCCATGAGATATATGGTGTGAATAATGCTAATCACTAATTGAAATAGTAGTGTAAAATATTTAATGATGTCCTACTACAGAGGGAATATTTGCTATTATGCCACCAAGAAAAAACATAGAAAGACGCCAAAAATGGTGAGTCACACTTTTATGAGTGTGGTTTATTGTGCACTACAAATTTTAGCCCTCAAATTAATTTCATGTTTATATGACAACTGTGCACCATCCATACCATATTCCTTCTCCTTTCCCCAGAATTGGAGCCATTTTTGAACTGGCCACGGAAAACTGTTCTTCACTGGAGGCAATTTTTGTTGAAAACCCTTTTTCCCCCTTCCTATTTTCTTCATTGTCGATCACCATACCACAATCTTCCATTCATTGTCGACATTGTCATCCTCCTAGTCCACTTTTAATGATCAATCATCGTAGCAAGATAATGGAAACCACCATTTCAGAAACCCCTTATAGTTGAATAGAACACCAGTCACTTCTCATTAACACGCTAGGCTAGCAAAATGGAGGATGCACAGTATTTCTTCCCTACACATGACATAGCGAATTGCAAAATCCCAGAGACCAAAGACAACACTTTGGCTTTCAGCATGAGCCCCCTCCACACCCTCCGCCAACACCATGATAATGATTGAGGAATCGATTACAAAACCGACTTTGGGAAACGAGAAAGATAAGACTGTGATACTTGTGGCAGGATGTGATGGCGAGAATGACAACATCCATAGTGATAAAGAAAGCGGGTTCTATGGCTGTCCACAGAGAATAAGAAAAGGGAAAAAAGGCACACCGCAAAAAATCACCAAAATTAGTTCAGATATGGAGAAGGAGATAGAATTTGGTCTGAACGATGCGTTATAATCATGTCACAGTGATTAATTTAGAAACTAAATGCCGATTCATGGTAGATCACATATCATGTAAAACTACTTTGCATATCTAAATGGGTATTTTTGTGTAATACTACTTTGCTCGCTCAAACATAAGAAGCGGATCTTTTTAATTAATAAAAGAAAAAAAAAAAGTAGATGTAATTTCATTAATTTCTCTATATCAATGTGAAACTATATTATTTTTTTATCAGAAACTATATATTATGTAATCTTTATCTAATAATACATATTAGATACCATACAACAACAAAGACCATGCAAAGACCTAGCTTTTGCAGAAGTTGCAACTTGGAATAGCTCACAAGATAGCAGCACAAATTTCGGTCTTCACATCACATTATTGTTTCAAAAGTTTATCAAATTGAGCGTCTACTTTATCGAGCGTGAAGAATCTGGTCAACAAGAGTCTCTGGAAGCTTTTTAGTAGCCTGTGCAAGTATCAATACGTGAATTCAAAGCACATGGTACACGTGCCACTCAATAATATAGGAAATATACCAAGAAGCTAACCTGGAAGTTCCTCATGTGCAAAATAGGCTCACATCCAACATCTGCCACTGATTTGCCATTTGGTGTTTGCAGCTTAAATCGCTCTGCCTTGTATGCAGAAAGGATATTTTCTTCATCAGGTAGGTTATGGCTAACTTTCAGGAGTGAACTGAGGGAATTCATCTGAAAGGTTGAAGATAAAATCAGATGACAGCTTCCAAGAAAAAAAAATTGAACAAAACTAGTTACAATCCAGATAAAACTCACCTTGATGAGAAAAATGATAGAACTAAAGTCTTTCATTACATTTTAGTAGTAAACCTATGATGTTCTTATGACCTACCAACTATCGTCATTTATTCAACTGCTATTCAAGATCTTGTCACTCTACGAGAATATCTCAAAATGGTTTTAAACTGAGATAACAATATGTAAAGCAAATGACAAACTCTACCTTCATGTATGGACAAGATGCACAGCCACCATGAATGGAACAGCCCTCCCCGCTAGCTATTCCTGGTACCACGGGAAGTATAACATCACCCACTTTGGCAGAATAAACACCTGAGGATGAACTTGAAGATGTTTCTGAGATTGAGTCGGAAGAAACTGGAAAGACTATTTCAACAGTAACTTTTGCTTTTTCAGTAGAGGACTTCGCAGGCTCCAACAAACTACGAACTGTAGCCACAATTGAAGTCACCATCCCGGATTCTGTTCCTAAAACAAATTGGAGATGATCATTTATATTTCTATCCAAAGCTTCCTGAACCCGATCCTTTATGAAATCCAAAATATTCTTAGTGGAGCCTACTACGCCCATTCCCCTTCTCTTTGCTTCCATTGCCAATGAAAACATCTCTCCAGGAACCTCAAGATGAGCAGTAAGAAACGCATCACAATACATTTCTTTTATATTCTCCACAACTTCATGGCCAAATAGATGGTGAACAATGCATGTTCCATCCTGGCACCAAATCACAAAGGCATATATAATGATGAAATGAAGTACAGAACCGTAGATTGCTAGTTCTAGCCTACTAAAATAAAAACACATAAACCAGCAGATGATAAGCGAATACAATACAAGCCATATTTTTTACAAGGAAAATTCAAACTTTGTTAAAAAATTGCAGAAAACAGAGAAAGACCACAATAGTGTTAAGTGCAGGCACTGACAAATTTCTCTCCAAGTCTGGCATAGCATATACCCAACACAGGAAAAAGAAAGATAAAATTATTTAACAAAGCATATACCAACTTATGTGAAAGAAATTATGAGAGGGAAATGTACAATAACAATGATATATCATACTAACTTACTAAGTATATCACTGCCACGTGGAAAAATAGCGCACAACAAAACGTTTTCACTACAAACCAGCATCCCAAAAGGATAAACAGAAGATCTCAATCAAATGGATAGACACAACATGTAAATGACTCAAATCTAATTATAAATGAATTAGATTCTTTCCTGGCTTTTTGAAAAACGTGCAAAAGATCTCTCACCTCAAAATAGTGAAGTCGAGGTAATAATGATCTAATAGAGTCTTGATTGTGCTCGGGATGTATTGCAGCAATCTCTTCGTCAGTCATCTTTGTCATTTGTTGGAACAATTCTTTAATGTTTGCACCCATGTAAGAATCAGGTCCATACCATATGCGCAAATCTGGAACTTGAGCAAATGCCTGCATAAATATGGGCCAACATATTATTTAAAGAAACGACTAAGTGGGCCTGGTGATGATCATCATATGATGCTTTCATATGACCATTACAAATGTCAAAGAGGAATAATAAAGGTTTGTATCTGACCAACCTGTAAGATAGTCTGGACAACATTTGATGAAGTACAGGTTATTGTAGGCACAAGCTCATGAGCAAATGCCTTTGTCTCTAACTTAGTGTTAATGTATATGACATGCAAAGACGTAGACTTGGAAGCAGTCGAAAGATATTCCATGTAAGAAGGAGTAGCTGCAGCGTCGGCCAGAGAACAGCCAATTAGCTCATTTGACATCCGATACACACCAACCTGCAAGTAATTATCCGAAGAAAAATTAACGACTAAGGATTAACACACAGCCCAGATACTGAATTTTACTAATATGGTTTACTGCAGCACATATGAACTGCTTCATACAAACCATTCACCAATGTTTATAAATAGGAAACTTAACTTAATAGAGTCCATCTTCTAGACAGCTTTCACTTATCATTACATATTTCGCCTGCTGATGGCTATTTTCAAAATAGAAAACACAAAAACAAGAGAAATGCATACCTCACTGAAACCGGCTTGATCAAGGATGGCACGCACATTTTCTGACATAAAATCCACACCTAACACTGTTATGAACTGGCATCCAGCTTTTGCCATTTTAACTGCAGTATCTGCCATGACCAGTGAATCAGATATATGGATATGTGGCCATTGCTTCTGAGCAGCAGTTAAAATGCCTTGGACCTCAGGATCCATGTAAAAGTGTGCAACCACACCAATGTTCTTCTCCTTCAGCACATTGACTAGTTCATTAACTTTTAACTCATTAGGGAACAAATATTTTGCCTGCAGTGAAGCTAGAACAAAATTAGGAGAACAATGCTGTCAGGTCATAATTCCAAGAAATTATGGCATTTATGGTGGGCATAACCATCTATTATGATGTGAAGTAAACATGTCCTTTCAGAGCAGAACTAGTTGAACGGATAAAGTAAGCATGTGACATAATGTTTTAAATTGAAGTTCATTAACAAAGGCAAGGATGAAAAAGAAAAACTACCAAAAATTACTAAAAGCCCAAATTGTGTGGACAGGTTAGTATGTACAGCTTAACAGTACCTACATCACCATCCTTGGTCTTTGGTAGACATGTCATGCACATTGAAGTGCTCAACTTTGAGAAAAAAATATTTCATTAAACCAAAAAACCACCAAAGAAATGCGCAGGAAGGTTTTGGTACAGTAGGACTTTCATCAAATACAGATTTTGTACGCACAAAAGTGTGTTACAACGATCTTAAGATAATGGTGTTTTTCAAACAAGTAATTAATAGTGAAGATGTAACATGTAGAAAGACATAGCTTAGTCAAACATTTGAGTCACAATACAACATTTTGTCTAGTTGATGTGTTGGATGCACAGTACAAGAAATTTAGAGGGAAAGGAAGGAATAGAGAGAGGTTGGGGTAGATAAGGGCCTGAGGAAGAGGGGGAAAAAAACAAAGGAAGAAAAGGAAAAAGTAAAAGTGGTCCCTTTTTTAACTTATTAAGAATTATTAAAATTTGCGTCTTGCACTTCATCTTTCCTTTTTTTTGTTATTTGACAAACAATTACTATTGGACAGATATTGTCCAGTACTTAGTTTTTTAACAAATCAAAATCACTTTGGCTGATACCACCAGGTATCCATCTATCTATAGGGGTACCATCCAACAATCAAGACAAAATAGATTAAAACTGTCAAAAAAAATAAAAAAATCATCCCCTTTTTGAGGAGGATCAGATCCTCGCGATAACAGGAGGAAGCCAGCACTCACTCTAACTCTCACAATTCTTTACTAATTGGACGGTCTAAGATTCTGTCAGACTGTGTAACCACTCCCAGCCCCAGAAACAACAAATTATGCAGAAAGAAAAAGACAGGGAAAAAAAGCAAAAAAAACAAACCATTCGTGATTGGACGAATTCGAGAGATTCAGAATTAAAAAAAAAAAAAAAAAACGGTTCTAACCTGGGCTTCAGCGTAGCTACCCTTGGGAAAAATCCCATCAGAGGAAATAACCAATGAAGGAAAAGGTTCAAAGGGAACCTTCCCTTCCCTCTGAGCCACCAACTGTTTGGTCCTCTTCTGGATACTCACCAGCACGTTGTGCCACGTGTTAGCCCTCGACGGCCCAGTCCCTCCAGGCAAGCCCACATTCAGACCAATCAAATCATCAGTGCTCACTTTCAGAACCTCGTCCGGCTCCGAACCATCCAGCACCCACACCAGACACGCGCAGAACCCCCTCGTGATCTCCGAATCACTGTCTGCCACCACCCGCACCTTCCCCTCCTCGTCGATCCCCACCTCCACCCACACGCGCGCGGTGCACCCCATCACCCGGTTCGAGTCGACCCGACTCGACTCCGCCATGGGTGCCATCGCCGCCGCGAAGTTAAGCAGGCGCTCAACCCGCTCCCTGGGCTCCCGCAGCGACCGGAACTCCGCCGCAAGGTGTTCGAGCTTGGACGGAACGACGAGCTCCGAGGTGGTGAGCGCGGAGCAGGAAATGATAGAGTTTGGTTTGACCGACCTTGAACGGCGTCGGAGGCATTCGAAACGTTTAAGTAACGGAAGGTGTCGTTTGAGGGGCTGGACGATGAAGGGTTTTGGGTTGGAAGATGTTGAGAGGAAAAAGGAAGTGGAGACAGTGGTGTTCACAGTGACAACGGCCATGGCTAGTTAGTAGGAATGCGTGGAAAGGGTTGAATTGGAGCGAAAGAGCGAAAGGGTTAAAATAACTCCAAAAGTGGGAACGGTTGAGAAGAAGCAACACGAAGAACCAGTGAAGGGCCCAAAGGGGGTGATTCCTTGAAGTGCATGCTTAGGTCCCCACCAATTTCTCATATGTTCCTCTTTTTTCTGTTCTAGCATATTGTCACTGTTATTTGAGCTTAAACACTAATTAGAACCACTGATAATGACCATTTTGTCAAAAAAGGAAAGGTTGAGATTTGTAATGAGTAAGATTATTAGTACAGATATTGGCTAATGCTTTACAGAATATGAAAAACATGTTCAGAATATTTTCTGATCAGAGTGGATGAGGACAAATTCTATACCGATATTTCTCGCGCTGTTTCGCGCACTCGCATATCTTTCGAGCATCTTGGAGAAAGGGTGACTTCCCATGATATCTCTAATTTAGTAAGAATAAGAATAAATAAACTACTGAAGTGTTCTTCTTTAAGTCAATTTTAAAGAATCAAATATTTATCAATTTAATTATTAAATGAAATTTAAAAACTAATTTGAAAAGGTTTTAATCCTTCAGAAATGGTTTAATTTAATGTATCAAAGACTTTCAGTAATGAGTATTATATGTCCATCTATCTTAAACTAAAATTTTTTCTAATTTTGCATTTTGGAGACTTAAGTACATGTTTGACTGTCCAAAATGTATGAAGAAGAAGAAAAAGAAAAAAACAGTGAGTTTAGTAGTGTGAACCCTAGCAAGAAGAAAGATTGGAAGTCAAAGGAGAATTACATAACTGTCCGTTTTGTTTTTCTTGTGGTTTTACTTATATCACTAAAAAAATGAAATAAAAAAAACAGAGGGATAAATTTGTAATTGGCAAATATCACTTTATTTTTTTATTTTTTAATTAAACCCACTAACTTTACAGTTTCTTATCACTCTCCATCCTATTTCACTTTAAATTGAAAAGAAAATATTTTACTCATTAAGCCCCTAGTTGATGTATGGCGAGTGAACAAAAGTATGTTCAAGGTCACAATTCTAATATTATAAATGATTTGAAATTAATAATGTGATTTTTGTTTATTTTTTTTCTTTAATTCTTATATTTTAAAATTTATGAGTTTATTCCATTTTAATAGTAGTTAGCTCAAATTTATAGTAATTAGTTTAGTTATTGTGTTATATAATTATGTATATATTATGTTCTTTTTTTATACATGGATTTTATTAATCAATATGACAAGCTTCTTTTGCATTTTTTTTCTTTCATTCATTATATATTACATTATACATTAATTTCAATATAATATATGAGTTTTTTTGTGAAAAATTAATATATCAGATTTTTTGTTTTTCATTTTTTTTTTCACCAAGAGTGAATGAAGATTTTGGTGAAAGACTTAATATGGATAGTCTTTATTATTAGTAACAAATATTATTACACTGAAAATGTTTGTGGTAAGAAACATGATTTTAATCAAAGCTGAAATAAAATTACATATGGTCACAACATAAAATATTATAATCATTATAGTAAAATTGGACACACTATTGATATGTGCCACCAAAAACGTAGTTTCTATTTAGGTCATAAATTTCACAAGAAGAAGAACTTTTTACCTTTAATACAATAACCAAGTCATGGATCGTATTTTTATATTCCTTAAATCAATGAAATCGATACTTTCTCCCAATGTCCAAGTAATAATTCTTAAACCATGTATTATCTTTTTTTCTTAGTTATTATTTAAATTCACCAAATGGTACACCTCGAAAGAATGACTAAATTAATATATATTTTTAAAGATTGGGAACTAATTCATCAATTTGAAAGTAAAAGGGCTCAAACCAAGTTTAACGAAAAGTATAAAAACTAAAACATGTTATTCCCTTTTACATTATTTTGCATCTTTGAATTTTATTAATATTTTTCAATCAATCTCCAAGCTCCAAATCTCTCTAGATTTTTTCTTTCATTTTCACTTCTTTATACAAATCTCTCATATTTTTCTCTCTTTTTTTTTTTTTTCTTTCCTTTTTTTTTTTTCCTCTTTCTTTTTGCTTACTCTCTTTTCTTCTTGGTTTTTTTTTTTTTTGTTTTTTTTTTTTTCACCCCCTTTTTTCTTTCTT
>Ga0123340_1002387_pt1 | contig 16890 bp, 7 predicted proteins | sample SirMexnodulemix_FD_89961 | JGI IMG/M metagenome (GOLD analysis project Ga0123340, IMG submission 89961) | Root nodule microbial communities of legume samples collected from Mexico - Siratro Mexico nodule mix | ecosystem: Host-associated > Plants > Roots > Nodule | place: Mexico: Nepantla... | reverse complement strand
ATATATTTTTTATTTTTTAATAAAAAATATTATATAGATGTTTTTTTTTATCCCATATATATATGTGTGTTTTTTTTTTTTTTAATGAAATCATATATGATGTTAGATGGTTAAAAACAAAAGAACGTTACGAAAGAAACTTACTAATGTTAATAAAAAGAAATACCCTTACCTATATGAGTGAAAAATTAATTAGAATAATATCAATTAAAAATAAGTCATGTTAATTGAAAAACTATAACTTAAATAAGTCAAATAATTTTACTAACGTAGATAAAAGAAATGTCTAACATATCCAAAAAATAATTCAATCTATATTAAGAAAAATCTGACAAACACTAGTTGAAAAATATCCTCAATATATATTAATAAAATAATATCTATGATATGATATCAAGCGCGAAACAAATTCAACTCATTGGCAAAAGAAAATTTGTATTTAAAACAAACCAATGGCATTCCAGCCGAAGCCGACTGAAGGAAAGAGCATAAAGAAAACAAACATACATGTGATTACGAAAATATGCAAATCTTCAAATTCTTAATTTTTAAGTAAAATTTGAAATTCTATTTACCCTAGCAAATTTTTAAAAATTCAATTTGTTCTAAAGAAAAAGTATTCAAACAACATAATTTATAATAAAACATTTCAAATTAAAATAAATTATGCTCCAAAAATTTCTCATCCAAACACACTATAAAAGAAAAATTTATATCAATAAACCCAGATTTCCCGTTGCTAAAGTTTGAACTTTATAAAGCTTCTAAGATTGACTGGACCTAGACATGAGCAGCTTCAGATCACTGGGAATCGAATGGCTTGAAAATGTATTTCACGAAAATGAGCTAATCTCATACATTCCCCAAGAAGAACTCCTTTTGCCCAAGAATTAGCCCAAGTGACTCTACGGAAGATTCAGCCCGGTACAGAACATTAATCACCCAAAAGTGAGGCAACGCGTTACCTGAACTAAATGTAACTAAGTGAAAATTACTCTACATTGCAAGAAATTGGTATCCATTTGGAGTTCTCTGCAATAGAAGCAAGGCCTCAAACCATGTTGGGTCTTTGAGGCAATAGTAGATTATAAAACTTATCATGCAAGAAGAAATTCTTTCCCTTGCTATCAACAGCCTTTTTCCACCCACACCATCCCCCATTGACTATTTTCTTTAGATCATCCGAACCAGTATAGTGGGGATCAAGTATTAGAAATGCACAGTCTCCACTTGCTTCATTGTAATCCACTCCCAAGAGTGTATATGCTAGCACACCACCACCTGCATTTAGAAACCAAAGCATTATGACAAATATCATCACTCTTAACCTCGGTGACAAAAATTTCTAAAAGCAATACGTATAAATTAAAAACTCATTGAGTTGAATACGTAAATGAAAATATACAGCAGAGTTTAGAATTGCAATCCACCATATACAGAAGGCCTGGTCAGACTAGGTTAAGCATAGAAAACTAAACCTTGAATCAAATCAAACTAATTGTATTTTGTAAGAACTAAAGTGAAATAGATTTTGGTTCAGTGAACTGGTGTAGAAAATACAGCCCCCCTGTATTAAGATAATTATTCAAACCTAGACACATTCCCACCACTCTGCTCAATCCACTGTGACTCCCTTCTCTTCCTTTCAATCAATATTATTGAGCTACTGAGCCAGTCAAAGACCACTTCACCGACAGCACCAATCCCTCTGCCATCACTGAAGAAGTCCTCATCAAGTTCCCTGGCATGACACCCGATAGAAACCATTCCTTTAGGTTGAATAAGCCCATTCAGGTTTATACTCGTTGGCCTAAGAATAAGAAGCAGGATTGATTGTTAATGGTATTCTGTTAGAGTTGGGATGGTATAGGAGGGGTATTTGGGGAATAGTTGATTCTGTTATATTTCCCTTTGTAATTGTTATATTTCCCTCTGTAAGAATATGGAGGATTATCGGGTGAATCCTTGGAATAGATATTGGGGCAGAGAGATTCCTCTCTTGTTTGGAAGAGCTCTGCTCTCTAGAAACTTGCCTTGCCTTTAAACTCTGTTATTGTAATTCTCTAATTGTATGTACCTTTGATACATTCTGTATCAACATCATTCACCACATCATCAAATACAGGGATGAGCCTGCATTCAGCACCCCTTTTTCATTTGTCTCTGCCAGGGCCAACACGCTGTCATGTTTACACCTGCCTATTCATTGGCACGATTCAATGAGTACCAGGCAGCAGTCAAAGTCAACTGCTCTCATGCACCATACTACAGCTACTGCTTTTGTGCCCCGAAGGAAGATTCTAACTTGAGGAACAAGGAATAGGGAAAGTATAAGAGTAGGGTTCCACCTTGCTGAGCTATGAGCTATTATTTTGCAGAACACAGCAGCTTCTCAGTCCAAGAAGTGTTAGCAAAGTTAGGGTTTTGACCAGTTTTAAGAGAGAGTACATTCAGTCATTTGTTTATAACGTCAGCCAAATTGGATTACTGATAAACTGTTTCAAAACTCTAATCCAGGTTCTTGAACTGTTTTAAAAGGTTTGGTTCAGTTTAGTTCACAGTCTGGTTGGTTCTTTGAACAGGCCTATATTATACAGGGAGATTTCACATATAAATGGCAAAGCAAAAAATTACATTATTTACTAACCAATCATAACAGGTGTACTTTGGTTCTCAAAGTGCAATGCTAGCTCTCTACATTTTTCCGGCAGCTCAGATCCAGATCTAACATTGATAACTTTGCATGTAACCTGTTAAATCAACCAATCAAAATATGAAGAACTCAATTAGGCTCACAAGAATTACATATTTCATGCACATTGTTCAGTAATGGATCAAGAATTTAGTATCGAGTCTTTGGGGTGAGAGGGCTCAACATATATTGCTCTGATTCTAGTCAAAGAACCATTAGCACAATGTCCAGTTAGGTTTTGGGCCCAAAAGCCCAGCTGCGTTTATATACAGATTAATAATAAATATAAACTTGAACATTAAGAAATGCTAAGATGAGCAATACTTACACCCAAAAGTTTGTCCAAAACAAAGCTTAATTCAATGGCACCGATCCATTCTCTTGATCCAACAAAAGAAGGGTCTTTATCACCAATCTCAACAAGTGTCTGCTGTATTTCCCTGAGAAAGGTGTAGGTTTGACCGGCCAAATCATGATCAAACACATCAATGTGATAAAACAAGATTTTGCTTGGCACAAGTGAACTTCAGCAAGACTTACTGATTCATCAAATTCCCCATTTAAAAGGAAAAGAAAATGACTCTTTAAAAGACCAATTTAATAATCCATTGAACAACAAAAGTAAAAACTTCAAACAATTTTGAACCTGAAGAGACAATAAAAAATAATGAAAGAAATGATATCTTCCCTTGAAACAAAATTCACAATGGGAGAGTAAAATGTAAATACCTATGAGAAGGAACTTCTATGGACGTGTAGTTTTGAAGTCTGAACCATGAAATAATAGTCTGGAGAGAGCGGTATGCACAACCCCATCCCTAGGAAAAACAATTTTAGGGATTTAGTTTATAATACCACAAGAAAATTGAGATATTTTGTTCTAATAATATCTGCAATCTGCAGGTACGTAAATATAATGATGTTTTGTTAAGTAGTTCCTTGACTAGACAAAAGTCACTCACAGTAACTGGTCCATATACGCTCATAGTTTGATTAGTTTTATGCCAAATAAAACCAGACTTGGTATGCTTAGTCTTCTACTGAACTAAATAACAAAGCTCTTCTTTGGTATGATGTAAGATGACTGGTTCTCTGCCAGATCAGCATAGTAGTTTCTAAGATAGTTAAGCTGTTGTTAATTGTCACCAGCTCAGTAAAGTATGTTCTCGGTTAGTTAAGCTGTTGTTAACTATTGCCAACTCAACAAAATTTGTTAGAGCTTCCCTGTACCCTGTAACTTTTTTTTTTTTTATTTTGGAATAGAGGGAAGGATTGGCAACACAAGGAAAGACAAAAATGCCAAGTCCATGTAATCACAAGTTGCATTCCTTGTGCAGCTACATATCAGATGACTTTAGTGTTCCTTTATTCCCGTCTCCTTTCATTTTTTATCAGCAAAGATAATGGTATATTAATATAAGTGGATACCAATAATGTCGAAAGAGAGACATTGAGAAGAGAACATGTGTTTCCAAGACAGCACAAGTGTTTTATTTATATTGAGAAAACAACATATGAAATACATAATCTATATATTCCTAATTATTAAGAATCTGAGTCTTATATCTATAATTATAACAAAAATGATTTACAAATATATTTTCCTTTCATGCATAACTAGTTGGTTACATGACATTTAATTGCCTATTGCACATATATGCAATGTAAGCAGCTTTTGTGTCCCTGTTTACAAAATCCAAGCACCCATAACACCGTATCCCAACCAATCACAATTACATACCCTGCCTCACTAAATACATTACATTACCCCAAAGAGCCTGAAAGGAAACTAGCAAGGAAATGCCAAGAGTCCAACATTCCAAACTAATAATTTTGTAACAGATAGTTTCATACCGAATTATAAAGAAAAACCAAACTATTAATAGACTGGTTCAATTTTATTTTTTATTATCATTTTTACAGATAAATAATTTGGAATATGTTTAAAAGATTACTTAACAAAGAAAAATTTTCAATATTGTATTTTTTCATTTAAATTTCAAATGATTACCACAACCCAAACCATAATTTGCAACTGCCTAAACAAGATTAGGTTAATCAGATAATATCAAACCAGTCAGCAATAACAAATAAGGTTTGTCTGTGTCCACATAGATGTGAAATTTCAATTGAGCACAAGACAAAGAAGACATGTATATAATGAACATATAACAATCATTACTAAGCAGAAGAATTGCAATTACCGAATCATTATAACCTTCGTGAAGATAATGGAAGTACTCATAGGAACCTTGAACAAGGGAAACAGTTCCCCCAGTAACTGCATAAACCACAACCATTTCAAATGAAACAAAGAAGAATTACATTTAGAATGAGAAACAGACCAGAAAAGCAACTTACCCCCACTGCTTGGAATCCCAATGTGGACATCTCTAAGCAAAGTTGAACCTAGTGTTACCAATAAATATTAAGAAACTTAGAGCATATGACATCTGTTAAGGAGTTAGTATTAGAAAACAAACCTGAAAAGCGGCAGATGCAATCTTAATCCTAAGCACCTATAGAACATAACGAACAACTCATTCAAGTACCTTTCTGTAGAGAGACCATATCATTGTTCTTCAATTTTGAAAAATCCAAGGCGTTAGAAATTCTTAGAAGGGGACGATCATAGGGTAATCCCAACCTTGAGTGCAAGGATCTCCTAACTTCAACTGCAGAAAGCATGAACAACTCATAAATCATTAGTACTAACATGCTGAGATCATAAATGATAAAGTAGATTGGAAAAACCCAAATGTTATAGTATAGTTTTTTTTTTTTTTTTTCCATATTTTCTAATGACAAGTACATTGTAAAAGTATTATCCTATCCATGTTAGAGTTCAACAGCATACCTTGCTTCATTTCTGTCTCCCCAAAACTCAGTTCATAGAAAACAGTAATTGGATGCAGAATACCAGGAGGACTAAAGTGATAAGATTTTAGCTGACAAAAAAATAAATTGCTAGTCAATCAAAAGAACATAAGTATTAAACACAGTGAAAATATATCTTTACTATGAAACAAAAATAACTAAAATAAATAATAAAATTCACAGAAATAAAATCAATTTTGTTTTGTGAATTTGACCTGGTTGGTCACTAAAGATCATTAGGGTATTGGAATTTTGATACCACACTTTCATTATGAAAGAATACGCAGCCCCATAGGTTGAGTTCAAATTCATACCATTAGTACCTCACATTAATATATATTAATTTCTAACGTTGTCATTTGCACAATCAATCCTTAGTACCTCTCAAAGGTGATATAGGTCTGGTTCTTCTAACCATTTAAACCAGAAATATTCCATAATTGTAGAACAGATCTTCATATATCTTAAAGTTCAGATGAACACTATTATGTGTAGTCATCCTGGTGCGTTACAGCCCACATTGAATTGAAATTGTCACTTTCGCAGGTGAGTTATAGTATACAAAGAAATAATGTACATATTTGACAGTATATAATATTTTCAAGAGAAAAGCAAAAAATTCATTTGAAACTGGAATGATAGGATAGAGGAATGACAATAAGTCTTTGTACGTGCATTAACTATAGAAGGATGATCTTCTACTGAATTGGAATCACCATGGAACGTAGAAGCATAGAAAGCTTATTTTCCTCACCTGGGGATGTTGTGCCAAAAGGTTGGGCAACATCAACTTCTGCACTATATTTAACTGGTCAACTAAGCCAGGTATGATTAAACTTGAAACTGCATATTTTAATGGAAGCTCCCTTGAAGAATAGCAGAGTACATCTAGCTTAATATCCACAACAAGGAGTCTAGCTTCTTCCTCAACTGAAAGCAATAATTCAACTTCAAATAAGAAAAGCTAAAAACAAAAAGTAAATCATATTTTTCAATGAGCAGATATTGGACATCAAATACAGTCCACAAATCTTGACCTGGAAAGTATTCTGCAACAGGGACAGTAGAAGCTGACGATTTCTGGAAGCTTTTAAAGAGAACATTAACTTGAATAGTATCTGCATTCTAAGAAGAAGAAAATTTCACAAAATGGGCAATGGTAGTCATTTGAATATTCATTAAGTACATAACAGAAAGGAAAAGAATAAAGACAGGATAAAAGACAAAATCACAAATACTATCAGAAAATATAGGAAAAAAACCAAAAAGTTGAAAAGAAAATGGAAGATAAAAGAACATTGCAACATTTGTTACCTCCGCAGAAAAAACTGGTGAGCCTGCTTTACGGCCAATGGAAAAGTATGAACATGATGGTGAGCTTGTATCGGAGTCATCATTATCCTCAGCCAAAGTCTTGATCTTGGAGAGGTCTGCATCAAAGTTTAGTTGTACACCTCTAATTATGACAGGAGGAGGTATATCCTGAGAGGTTTTGTTTGACGTTTCTAACATGTACACAGCCTGAGGGTCTCTTAACTTGGCAATAACAGCTTCAGCAGCCTGTACATATGCCTTCTCAACATCTGCACAACAAATTTGTCCAGAATTTATGGCATTTAGAACAAGTGGTAGTGATGATAGATGCATGTTGGATAATTCACTACTGTCCAGACGTTTTCGTGTGAATCTGTACACTAAAACGTAACCAAATCCTACTCCCAGCAGTTATGTCAAATTCAAATTTCTACTGTGGATCCCTAACGTCACTGTCCACTGTTCTCTGTAACCCACATTTTTTGTCTCACATTAAAATATTGTTGTATAGAATCTTAAACTCACATTAAAGTTTTTCCAACTAGAAATTTTTGTAGATCACAGCTTAAGTCCTGTGCTGAACAACTTCCATCAATAAAGGTACTACTTTGCAACTCTCTACGTCCTTTATTTTTCTCAACAAAAGACAGTTACCGGAATTTGAACGTGGTATTCTGCTCAATCACTACTTTGCAACTCTGTATTGCCTTCATTTTTCTCAAAAAGACTAAATCCTGGTTTTTTCTTTTAGGTCTAATCCCTAAAGTTGTCAATCATAGACTAATAATCCCCAAGGGTGTAAAGTACTAATTAAAGGACAACTCCTCTACCTACATATGCTTCTCAAATCACATGATTAGAGATCAAACCCGTCATATGCTTAAAGAGGATACTGGTTTGTAAATATAAGGGCCGGAACTACTAGCTTCACGTGTCACACCTTGTGAGTAATCCCCCTACTTTGTTTAATAATAGGGCAATGAGAAATGGTATGTAAACATAACGACATCTAAGAGACGTCAAGAAGAACTCGGGAGGACCCTATTTAAACTTATCCAACTAGATCAATCATTCATTCGTCTATTTGGTTACGGACATGTTTGATCGAGCTTCTATATAAACATTTCTAGAAGAAAAAAAAAATAAGAGAAAAGCTGAAAAATGAACTTTGTCATCTGCTAAAATTAGTTTATTTATAAGTTAAAAATAAAATAAAAATGGAGAAACTATCTACAAATTAGCATATGGAGAAGCCAACTTTAGCTAACGAAAAAACAAATTTCAATTGTTTTTCTATTTTTCTTTTTGTTAGTGTTTATGGAGAAACTCGTTCAATATAATCTTCCTATGAGCTCCTCTTAACCCCAAATGCAAACCTAAAGTAAAATGAGGAACTTACAAAGTACAACATTGTGACTCTGATTGATAATAACATAAGTTAAACCTAAAGAGAAGTTTCAATTGCAGCATAGATTATGTTCCTGCAAATATCAACAGCTTCACTGAACCAGAGAGAGAGAGAGAGAGAGCGAGAATAAGGAAAACCTACCAGTTGGATTTTTGAGAGCATAATAGAGAGGCAACTTAATCGGAAGCTCACAGTGAAGCAGGCAACCATTCTCCCACAAACACTTCTCCGAATCCCGTTCCTCTATTACCGACGGAACAGCCTCAAGGCTCGTCGCACTCCCACTCTCAGACACAAAAAACCGCAGGTCGCCGGAATCTGAACCGCAAACAGCTCCAATCACCGGGCGATCTGTTCCTTCACCGTAGAGAAGTTTCCGCATTGAACGGGCGGCGTCCACGGCCGCACGAGCGTTGGATTCCTCGCCGGAGGCTACAGCTCCGATGAGTTCGAAGCCTTTAGGGAGGAGCGTGCGCAGGTCCTCCAATTCCTTGCCGAAATCGGGGGAGGAGGAGGGGAGAGAGTGGATACATCGGAAAAAGGAAGCGACGGTGAGCGGCGGGAGGAACGGGGATCCAACGAGCCAGAAATGGATTTCCGGGTCGGATCCTTTGGTGCTGGGTTTCTTCGGGCGGCATAGCAGTTTCACGCAACGGTTATTATCATCAGCCATTGAAATTGTCCTTGTTTTCTGCCTCCAATTCCAATTCAACGAAACGTTTTCTCTTGTCACTTGAAACGCCAAGATCCAGTATGAGTCTTCTTGCTCAGTTATGTTTTTGTTCAAGGGTGGACCTTGGATTTTGTATAAAGTAAATTTCTCTTAGTATATATTTTAAAATACAATTTTTTTTAAAATAACTAATTGAGAAAATAATTATTAGTATTAAAGTATTATTTATTAAGTTATAAAAGCAATCAAAAGAAAAAAACTGAGAAAACTTAGTCATTTACATATAACATTTATAAATCTCTTGTTTTCTCTTCATTTTATATATAATACTTTTATTCGAAACCTTTTCATAAATTATAATTTTTTTACTCAAATTTTTTTTCACAAATTTACTAGTATCAAAATTCTAAAATTTTCAAAAATATACTTAAATTGGTTCTCGTATACAGCAAATTTGTTGTACCAAATACAATGTTAAAGATGCGAGTACTTACAATCATACTCTGTGAAAACACTGAAACACATTTTTGTCCTTCGAAAATACTGTAATTTAGCCTAGAAAAATATTAAAATTTAAAATTATTGTGTGAACGAAAAATAAATATTTCTTTGGTAAGAAAATCAATTCACTATTTTTAATTTACTAGTGACTTTAGAGACATTAATTTTTGGTATGGGACTTTAAAGAATTCATCATTTTATTTCTAAGAAAAAAAAAATAGCTTAATCTTTAATGTTTTAATTATTTCCATTTATTTATGGCAGAGGAAGATGTATTTGAGAAAAAATAATGTTTACGTCAGTTGATGTATGAAAATAAAAATGAAGATTTGTAAGAGAGGAGTTTGTGCATCCTCACTTTTTTACGAAGAAACAACAACAAAAACAATTAGCAAATGTGAGAAAAGCAATGTGACTTCAATTTTATTTTTTTTTTCCACTGTGCCATGTAGTAGAGATTTGTGAAAGTTGAACCCATTCATGCCTATAAGAATAACCCTTGTTGAAAATCGGTTGACTCTAGTGGTTGGGTGTTTGATTTTGTCATTGAAAACAGATTTTAGCACTAGATCTTTTTTTCTCACTTAAGCCCTTTATTATGATGTATTTTTGGTTGAGGAGATGTTAAAAGTGCAATTTGATTGTTTTTTTGCGTAACTTGAGCTAGTGTTTGGTAGTGTGACCTGTAATGTGTTGGTGTTCTTATGAAAAAAGGTAATGGTGTCTCACTTCTTCGATGGTGGGTTGTTCAAACCAAATTTTTCATACACTGAGATAAGTTTGGATGGGTGGATTTTCTTAACCTGACATGAGAACGAAAGAACACAAAGTTCATAATATATAGTTGTCATAATCGATTATGGTTACAAGTTATTACTAATAATCGGATTATCTAAGATACATATAAGGGTACGAGGAACCACCTTAATCCAACAACAGCTACTCCCCATGCACGATAGATGTCTATACATCACAATTAAGTCTTTTCAGTCCACAAGTTTATGGCACTTATTTCATGGAGAACACCAAATGAATTTTCAACATTTGGAACTTCTGAATCAAAGCACAAGAATGTTAATTTCATTTCATTCTATCCAACTATGCTACTCTATCACTGTAGTGCAGTCTCAACAATTATAACAATGTAACACAAAACAAGTCGACTTACTTCTTCTAAGAGGCTTTGGTGCAATTCTTACAACTACCGGAAAAAATGCAGGGTTCATTAGCATAGGTATATGTCCCAGAACATGTACACTTCGGGACAGATAAAACAAAATCTTTCTGTTGTTGAATGCCTTGAAAACTCAACTTGGATGAATATGAAGAACGGAACTTCTTTTGACGCCAAAGGGTTTTAGGAAAACAGTTGAAGTGATGATCATTATCTGAATCCAGGATTGATGGATCTAGATGAGCACCGTTGCATCCCTTTTCCTTGGAAGAATCAACTTCAGCACATGATGTTCTCATACTCTCTTGAAATGATCTATTGCAAAATCTTTCTCCTGAGCTCAGCAAATTCCCTTCACAACTCCTCAAAGCTGTTACAGCATCCATTCCACAATCAGAGGTACAAGTTTTGTCCTTCATCATGGGATTTTCAGAGGTGCAATCACCATAATCTGATTCACTTCCTTGTTCATTAGATGATAGTGACTTCTGTTGCCGATTTCTGCGGGAACAAGTGAAGATACTGAACGTTGATCTCTTCAGTTTGGAATACTTAGAATCTGAAGCACAAGGCGTATAAGTGATCCTCAACTCCACATTGCAACCCAATATGAATTGCAAGGAGCTTGCAATCATTCTCCATGACTTCTCGGCCTTGGATACATGGTGGCTATGGTGGAACTCCAACTCGGCAATAGCAAGACCTGCAAATTAGTGTATTATCAAATTCACCACTCAGTATTAAGTATTAAGTAGTAGAAACACACTCCCCCCAAATGGTTAAAATTTATAAGGAAAGTACAAAATCAAGAGAGAAGTTTATAAAATAAAAGTGTGACCCACACAACTGTCATTTCTAATAAATTCCAACCACCATGAGTGTATACCTAAAAGGGCGTGTTGGTGGCCTTTCTCTTTAGGCAATAAAGAAGCAAATTTCTCAAAGAAGTGTTTCAAAAACCCCCCCAAACATAACAGCAGAAAGCAGCTATACTGTGATGAGGGAAATTTTTAACTGAATGGTAAATGAATAGCAACACTAGGAAAAGGGAAAGAAAATTACAAGCTGTACTGCGATCAACATGAAGTGAAGACAACTTCCCCTTCTTCCTGAGAAAAGTTTTGAGCTGACTAGAATGACACATCTCAGTGGCTTTATACCAAATGGAATCCAATGTTCCATTGTGATCCTCCGGCACTTCTAATCTGTATGACTTGTTAGCACACAGACCTGTAGCAAAATTCTCCAAGTTTTGACCTGTGGATAGTGTAATTCCGATGTTACTATTTATATTCATTTAAGGAATAAAGAGAAAGGTTAGAATTTTCTACCTGACAAAACCACACACCAAGGAGAAAAGGAATTGAAAATAATGTAACAAGCCTAGGAAAAAGGTTAACCTCACCTCCATTGCATGCACCTCTAAGACTAAATTTGGTGTCATTTGCATCCACAGATTGATAATCTACAGAGCTTAACTGTAGGAGAGCTACGGTGAACCATGTTGTTTGATTCTTCGAAATTCTCAACTGCTTCTCAGTTTCAGAAAGTATTTTCAATGCATTGTTTAGTTTCTGCAGATCAGCTTCCGCTATAATAAAAACAACCAGCCAGATTACAGAATTAAGATATGAGCAGAATAGAATTTTGCCAGAGAGACAAACATTAAATGCAAAAATGTCAAAACACCCAATGCATTTTTTCTTAAAGCTAAATAGAATATAAAATAAATTATGCTTGAGGAACACCACTTACAGGTATATTTCCTGTAAAATCTACTTCTGACTTCTGAACCACCATTTTCACATTTCCCTGCAAGTATGTCCATAATGAGATTTGCTAGTTGTGATACAAGTTGCAAAGGATCTATCCTTGATCTCATCAGCTCCCGAGCTCTAATGACTGTATTTGAAGTGTCGGATGAAAAAGCTAGATCCAGCAAATCGAGTAATTCATCATCAGAAACGATCCCAGTCTGCCAAACAACAAATGGGTAAGCAAGAATGCCAAGGAAAAAATTGAATTTAAACATGTATGGAACAAAAGTGCTAGACTTACAAGTTCATAAGCTAAAGAGATATTGATCTTTTTACCAAGCAAACTCATCTGATCAAGCATCATTTCAGCATCCCTGACAGACCCACAGGATTTTGCAGCAATAAAGTCCAAAGCTTCCTGTTCAAAATCAAGACTTTCTTCGGCACAAATATTTTGTAATCTGCATACAATGTCAGCATCTTTAACCTTTGGAAAGTGATACCTCTGAGCCCGGGAAACAACAGTCCGAGGAAGCTTATCCAAGTCAGGAGTGATCATCACAAAAACCACATGTTGAGAAAGGTTCTCTAGGCTATTAGAAATGCTTGCCCATGTCTCCCCTTTCAATAGCTGGCACTCATCAACAATGAAAACCTTGAACCGAGAGGAAACTGGAGGGATGCTTGCACTCTTAACAAGGGATTTAACCTGGTCACTGCGATTGATTCTCACAGAATCCACTTCCTTAACATCTTTACTTCTTCCAGAAAAGAATATAATACATTCTCTGCATACCCCACATGGCCTCTGCTCCTCAAAAGAAAGGCAATTCAGTGCAGCAGCAAAGATCCTAGAGGCAGATGTCTTGCCGGTGCCACGTGGACCATAGAAGAGATAAAATGGTGTTATCCTTCCTCTGGAGATAGCCCCCAACAAAGACCTCACTACCACATTTTGTCCCACCAAATCACTGAACGATTTAGGCCTAAATTTCATGGACAAACTTCTAGGAGTTTCCAAATTCAGACTAATCCCACCACCATTGTGTCTCATGCTTCTGTGTGCATGAAGATCTGACTCATCAACACGCTGAGATATCAAAGGACGGTCTTCTATCTCACCATATAGATTTGATTCTCTAAATCTTGGTGATTTTGACCAACAGCAGCTTATTCCACACCCGTTATCATTATCATCTAAACCATCGATATCTTGATTTATACCTACTGAATAGGGTGAGAAAGCATCATAACCAGAAGGGTATGGACTAACATTGCTATCAGTACTTCCTACTAACTCCGATGGTTTTACTTGATTCTTGCGCAGAGACTTTTTCGCTGACTTAGAGCAATCTAATCTCCCTAATTGAGATGATCTAGCAGTTGCCGTATAACATGAATCCCCATCCTTGAAATCATTATTACTTGGAAGCACGATACAAGCCAAGTCCAATCCTTTATCCCCATGGTTGCTATCACAGCTTTCACTTTTACACTTAGAGTAAACTAGTTCACCATCTTGTTGGAGATCCTGACAAGAAACCCCACTAGGCTTCAACCTTGAGTTGAATACAGAATCAGCATCATTCTGCTCCCTTTGTCCCTTGAAACCTAAATTTCTTGATCTGAGAGCAGCATTATCATCGGAGTCATGTGGCCGAGCAGCATCAGAAAACCGCAGGGAAATGTCATTAGCAGAACCGTTTTCCCAATGCACATTATCAACCAAAGAAGAGAGTTTGCTCATAGAATTCGTTGACGGATCCCTCAATGACCTCACTCTCCTCAATGCCACAAGAGTTTTAGAAATTGGAATATCAACCGAATGCCGCCGCCCTTCCATCATTATCTCACACTCAGAAAGTCAGAATCCACCAGAAACAATGCAACTTCACCACCTGCAAGACGAAGATAACATAAACACAAAGCGAAACAGAAATCACACACAGAGTTTGCACTACAAAATGGGGTGGGGGGACATAAAACAGCCAAGCAAAGCAAAGCAAAGCAAAAAAACAGTTCTTATACCTCCTATACACCACTTCAAGAAAACAAACATACAAAGGTAATGTGGTCAAAATAAACAATAATGATACATCAACACCTTATCATTCTAAACACTTTATTAACCTTCTTGGTTTAACATTTCTCTCTCTCTCTCTCTCCTTTGTCTCTCTGGCTTCCACTTTCCATTTTTAAAATCTCTAGGTGTCTACCTGTCATCTTTCCAAAACAAAATAAATATTAGTAGAAAAATTTAAAAGTTCACACATAAGGGGTGGATTGGGAACTGAAAAAGAGAGTTAAAAATAATAATAAATACAATAAAAAAAACAAGATAGAAAAGAAAAAAAAAATGAAAAGATAGAAGCACTTCAAAAATCAAGTATAACTTAATGTCAAACCACACATGTAATTGACCTGCAAGTAAGCAAGCTAGATGAATCATTTAACGGCTAAAAAAGCCAACTGATTTCCAACACTAGAAAACGACCTCGAACAACACAGAACAGCAACAAGCAATAACGTTTCCTCTCCCCTGCAGTGGAACGCATGCCGAAGTCGTTTATATCCCCACAGCAATACAAAAACAAAAAAACATAAAATAAAACAGCACTGAAAAGAGAAAGAAACGTGGGGGACGGAGAGAGAATCTGAAGAGTTCAAATTTCCATAACATAAAATAATGCATGAGGAGAGAAAAAACCAAGCGAAACGACAAAGCTGAAACCAGGGAAAACCCGTTACAGAGAGGCAGAAACAAACCTGGGAAAAGAAAAAGAAATGTGTTTTATAAACAGTGTTGAAGGCAGTGAGGGAGATATAGAAGGGGGAGTGGCAAAACAGTAATTGTTGTAAATGCAGTTAGGAGGTTTGGGTGGTGAGAGGTTAGTTGGGAAAGAAAGGAGAGGGTAGTTTGGTAATTTGAGGGGATAGTTTCGGTTAATTTAGTTGAAGGAAAAACAAAAGCTGAGGTTGCGGTCGGATCCTGATGGTTACTTTTCTCCCCACGTTGTTCCACACAGCACAGTGCACTGTTTTGCTTGCTGCTTCACTTTCCGAGGCCTAGGACCAGCACACTCCTGTGCCCCCCACAAGTTTTGCTCACTCTCCTACGCTACAATTTATTATTAATGCTAAAATCCCAATTATTTCGGTACAACTTTGTCTTTTTAGTATCTTTGCACTTTACACTATAGTACTGCTAAGTTAGTCAATGCTGTCTTTTATACTACAAAATCAGGTCTCAGATAAATAATAAAAAAATTATAAATTAGAAATAGTATTTTCGTTTTTTGTAGCAATTTATTATTTATGTTTTATTAATGCAACTGGAGCATCTATTGTCTAGATTTTCAATATCAGACAAATTAGTCAAACTTCTCTTCGTTTTCAACGTACTCAAAATATTGGGGTTTGTGTAGTTTACAATTATCACGCATATTTTCTGCTGATTCAGTACCTACTGCCTTCCGATTTCTCTCAAAATTGATGTTTTCATTCTATACTATACTATTTCTTTTTTAATTTTTTTTCACATAAAATAACGTAAAGAAAAAAAAAACTAACTTCACCTACGTATTAAAAAATGAATTAATTACGTTATATTTTACTAATATTTCAGTACCTTCGTTCTCGTTTCAGGAAAGTGGTTAGATACATTATATTTTATTAATATTTTCCTTTTTTTCGTTTTGAGTGTGTCAACTTTTTTATTTATTTGTTGTTTACAAAGTTCAAGATCATATCGGTTATTCTTTTATTAATTATATCTTATGTAACTTTGAATTTTTAAATAATTTTTAGTTAAATGGAAAGAGAAAAGGATAAAATAATAAACTGCATAAATATTTTATTATGATCAAACAGTTTTATCATAACGTTTAAATTTATTTATTTTTTACATTTTACTATGTGATATTATTTTATAATGATTTTTATTTTAATATATAGATTTTAGAAGACTTGCATGTTAATAAGATTTTGTTCATAAATTTATTAGACAAAAAAAAGTTGTTTTTAAGATAAAAATAACTTTTTATTCTTATAAATAAAATGATATTTGATATTCTGAAGTTTAAATTTTATAATACATGAGCATGTTTTAATGTCTTATAAGATTCAAATAAAATCTTGTAAACTCGAGTATAACTTTTACAATAGTTTTTTTAATATCTTATCTATGATCTTATTCCATTTTCTGGAGTAATTACTCACCTTATTCTAGTAGATCATAAAAAAAATGATAAATAATAGGTGTTATTGTGTAAATTGCATGGATAATTAATACTTATTTTTTTGTAAAACAATAGTTTAAGAAAAATTATGAGAAATTAAGAAATACTTTATTAATACATCGACCTTTGTAATGCTAAGTCTCTCTCTGTTCAGAGTAAGTGATACATTATTATTATTATTATTATTATTATTATTATTATTATTATTATTATTATTATTATTATTATTATTATTATTATTATTATTATTATTATT
>Ga0123340_1002386_pt1 | contig 16891 bp, 7 predicted proteins | sample SirMexnodulemix_FD_89961 | JGI IMG/M metagenome (GOLD analysis project Ga0123340, IMG submission 89961) | Root nodule microbial communities of legume samples collected from Mexico - Siratro Mexico nodule mix | ecosystem: Host-associated > Plants > Roots > Nodule | place: Mexico: Nepantla... | reverse complement strand
TTATTTATTTAATTTATTTCCTATTTATTAAATGTTTTTAAAATATTTATATTAACTTGAAAGTTTAAGAATCTTTTACGTATGAATCTTTATTCAGCGTTATAATAATAAAGCTCAAACATTTTAAAGAGGATTTAATTATATTAAAGTTTATTTTTTTTTATCAAGGTCTCTTAATTTATCTTAGACAATTTTAATCCAGTTTTCATAAAAAAATTTAGCATTTATTGCAAAACTGGTTAAAACTACTCTCATATCTTAACTCTTATCATACTCACCAAAATCATCATATGGTGATATGGATCAATCTTCCCTCATTTTAAAGCTTGTGTGGAGACTATTTTTTCAAAAAAATAAGCAATTGTTTAAAGCGTCATCATTGAAATGTAAAATAAGTTTGACAAGGACCTAGAACTTTCATAGAATTAACACGGTAACGAGACACAAGTCCACTGTGACAAGATGCAAGCATTCAAAGAGTAACTCGTCATAATACACCAAAACCGGATCACATACTGGTTCAAGCAAAATTAGCAATTATAACATACAAAACATGTTGTTGAGTCTTGTCTTATTATCTCTGATAAACCTGCCGAGGATATAAGCTGACTAGCATAGGGTAATCGATAATAGAGGGTACTTATGAAATCACGTACACAGCGGATTCAGACAGAAAGTCAATCTCAAGCTCCTGACAAAAGTCTAAACTTAACATAATCGATATAGGTTATATCTAAAAGTCTATCATACATAGAGAATTGTTAATGTATATGTTTGTTAAAGTTGTGTCGACTTCCTTATTAATGCAAAAATACAAACCAACCTGAGTAACTTTCATACCTTCACATATGAAGTCAAGAAAAATTCACTCCCTAACAAATAGAGATAATCATGTGTTGAGAAATTGATAACTTCTCATATTAAGATATGTCTCATCTAAGTATTTTTTTAATATTTAAGAGAGTAGATGGTTGTTGAAAAAAATTATTAATAATTTATTTCTCTACTTAATTACAAAAATAATAAGCGTATTGACAAATTCAAATTTGAACATCTCATTTAAAATAAGTAAAAGTATACCATCGTAAGTTTGTACAAAATAACATTCAAATTGTTAAGTTATAATCATACAATCCTTTGATCAAATTTTGTCAAAATTAAAAATCAATTTACTTTATGTGTTTTTAGAAGCATACATAGAGAAGACGAAATATTAAATAATTTTATATTAATGCAAAATTTTCTTAACATGAAAATATGTGAAATTAACTTTTAATTTAACGACGGCTTTAATAACTATTATAAATTATATGTACTATTTAGGATTATATTACCACATTTATTCAAAAAAATGTTGAATAAAAAATTAAGAACGAGAAAATATGAAATAGGAGATTGTCATTGCAAAAGCACTAACAAGTAAAAAATTGAGATGGTAAAAGTACTACTTAAGATGTTGTGAAGTTCACTTGGTCCAAGATGTTAAATGTCAGCACTTATTTTGGACCAATGTATAGACTAAACCACATTAAAAAGAAAAATTGAATAAATAGAAATAGAAAAAATAGACAATTTTATTTTCTTAAAGTCACCTTTTTACTCATTCAAATAATATAGTGAATTTCCTCTGTTTTTACTTCTTATTTATATATTTTTTAAACTTCTTTCTTTCTATTTTACTCCTAATTTTAGTCTCTTACAATATTTTAAAACCTTTTTGTAGACCAGTTAAAAAAACTTATTTGAACACAACCAATTTCAAATTTTAAAAATTAATAAAATATAACAATCAAAAGAGAAGTAAGAGAAGTATTATTTTCTCTCGATCGATACAAATTTGGAAGAAAAACATTTTCTTGTAGATCCCACGGAAATAATTTTCCTCATTTCTTATTTTTCTTTCAAATAAATAGTAAATAATCAGTATTTTATCACAATTTCTTTGCTAAATAAATCAATCTAACAATGTCCTGGGCCAGTGTTAACAAATCCATCTAATTACATATATTGTCATATGTTTTAACATTAGTATTTTTTTGGCCGATTGCATCCTTCTAATCACCTGCAATTATATAATTGAATAAACATTTGAAATCTAAAATAGGTTTAATATAAATAACTAATAAAAACCAAAATCAAAGGTTAAAAAGATGAATAAGCAGTTTCATGTGACAAATGTTATCATCAATAATTTTACTCTTAAAATATGTTGAGATGACAGTATTATGTATTTTAAAATTCAAAATTTTATCATGATTTTACTGTTAAAAGATACCTTGCAAATTTTTCAGAAAAAATATATTTAAAATGATCTTAACTTTGATTTCTGAACAATACACAACTATTAAATGTATTAGTAATTTTAAGTGATTTTAATTTATTCTAAAAACGAGAAATGGCTCCAGAATCACGTCAGTGAGCTAACATGGCTCAAGAATCACGTCTCAAAATTACTTCTACAGTGAGCTTAATTGATAGTAATGGCAAAAGAAGAGAAAAAGAAGAAAGAGGTAAAGTAAAAGCTAAAATCCAAAAGTATGATGGTTTTAAGCTATGAAGATTGAAAAAGGGTAAAGGGGAAAAAGAGAAGCGAAAAGGGCAAGGAAATTGGCGGGTGAATGTGTGTGTGACCGAATCTGCATTGCTCATAGTAGAAGTACTTTCCGTTTTCATCACCAATTGAAAATTGATGCATGTGTAAGAGAGAGAAAGAGAGAGGGTGTTGAAGAGTGGTACACAAATTAAATCGCAACATTGAATGCGTTCAACAACTCAGTGCCCATCTAATTCAATTCCGATCAGTGCAGCCAGCCACTTTCTCTGATCTTCGCAGTCTTTTGGTAACTATTGCTATTTATTTCACTTCACATTCTCCTTTGCCCAAAAAACGGTTTCACTGTTTCGCCTTTTTTTTTTCTTATTTTTCAATTTGATTCTTCTTCTATGTGAAGCATCAGTGTCTGAGCTATGCTCAATTAATGATTTGAGGACCACACACTTGCTTGCATTTGAAAGCCGGTCCCTGGTGTTCCGTTGTGTAGTAAATAGTAGTGTAGGGATTTGATAGTGTTGTTGATGGATGGATAGATAGATGAAGAAGAACGCTGAGAGAGGGTTTCTAGATTAGTTAAGAATTAATGATGGGTGAGTTTCACTTTCATAGTGTATTTGACAAAGACGGTGATGCACAAGTGGGTGCATATGCTGAGCGTCAGGGTGCAAGTTCTAGGGTACACAGACGTTCTAACAGGTTTTGTTTTTGCTTAAACTGAAACTCAATAGTGTCTCCTTATTTTTTGCTTGTAATAACTTCCCGAGAACACAATAAATAGCTATGGATTTTTAAGAAATAAATAAAAATTGGTTAATGAATCTCCATTTCTGTGAAGAAGTTTAACTAGTTGGCTTTTTAAATGAAAATTGTGTGTTTTTTTTTTAGTTTGAATTCAAGAACATTATAAAAGATAAAGAGTGGAGAGAATGGTAGGTTCCGACTGATATATTGATGAAGTAAGGAATTAAAAAAGGTTGGTTTGGGTGGGGTACTTTGTGGATTGTGGTAAGAAGGTTTTAGGGTAAATGTTGATAATTTTTTTTGACAAATTGTTGTTATCTTTTTGAGCTGCTTCATTTATGTGCTTTGTTGTGCATTTCTCAGTGCTTCTTCTGACAGGAACCTGAAATTTTCCAGAGGTGTAGTTTTGCATCCTTTAGAGAAAGGCCATGATGAATCTCTTGTGAGTTGTGACATTGAAGTATAAAGTCGATCTTTTACTTTTTAAGTCATATCCTATAATCATTTCGAGGAAACAATGGTTATAGAGTATTGTAATTTTGAATTGAAAGTAATTCATTTGCTATGACTTGTACAGGTTTCACCAATTTCAGTGACGGCTTCTAGGGTACCAAGTCCGTTACATGACAACCTCACCTGTAACAAGAAAACTTTTTCAAATCATAGATCATCATTGGAAAAAGATGTAAGTTATATTTGTATATAATCAGAGTGGATATTCCCTCCCATTTGTTTGGTGGAATTTATATCTGGATATCTAGATTCTTAGGTATTTCTTGTGGACAATTCTTTCAAGTTTACACAAGCTGAGATGACTCAGAATGACACTATACTGCTTCTTGGTTTTCTCACCTTTCCCCGAAAATTGAGTTAATGTTTTTTTCTTTTACCTTTTAAGATACTGTAGAAGTTTTACTTCGAAGTTTAAAATCTGGATTTCCGAGTTCCAACTAGTATATACCTTGAAGAGACCTTCTTTAGAAGGAAAGAAATTGAGTATATGATCGTTTGCACTAACTGATATAAAGTAATATGATTAGTATTTGCCATACTCTTTTCAGTGGATAATAAATTTGAAAATACTTTGTTGTGGGAGCAAAGGTACAATTCCTGAACAGATCGTTGTCAATAATGAGAAACTTAGAAGCATCTTAAGATCAAGAACTCACAATGAAAAAGAATTGTTTCATATGGATATAAGCAAAGGTTAAGAAAACATATTGTGTGTTTTGGGAAATGCATCTTCTGTATTTTATCTCTTCTATGTAAATGCATAAGGGAAACATGAAAGACTTTTAATTATGGACAGGCAATACCAAATCGTGTGGGTTCTTATTTTTCTGTAAGATGGCCATAGCTTAGTAGTTCACGATGCCTGAATCATATGATTTACTGATTTGCAGGTTGAGCAGCTACAGCTACGCCTACAGCAGGAAAAATCTATGCGTATCCTGCTTGAGAAAGCAATGGGCCGTGCCTCAAGTACTTTATCACCTGGACACAGGCACTTTGCTGCTCAGGTAATTTGACATTTGCTACTCAAGCATGGGCCTGTGTGTTCTATTCACACTTTCTTAATCTGTTAAGATAGTACGACAAAACATTTAGGATTATAAATTATCAAGACCAGAGAGTTTATTCACTTGCAAAAGAACTGTAACTTGTGATAAGCATAAAAGGACACTATGCTTGAATTGCAAATTTAATGCGCAATGTGATCTTTCTCATTCAAGTTATGACCATAAGTATGTAATCATTGGTTTTATAGAAATTAACTATTTTTTTTTTTTTTTTTACTTTTTCTCCCATTTTAGACAAACGATTTAATTGCTGAAATTGAGTTACTTGAAGAAGAAGTTACAAGCCGTGAGAAACATGTGCTTGCCATGTACAGAAGTATTTTTGAACATTGTGTTAGCAGGCCACCTTCTGAACAAAATTCTGGGGTGGCTTCACCTGCTCACACAAAGCATGAACCGAGGAGGCATCCAAGTATAATTTCAAGTGCTTTCTGTTCATCAAAAAAGTTTCCCCTAAGACCCTTGCAGGCTCTGGTTTCTAACAATGACTTGAAGAATAGAATCTTTGGGTCAAGTTATGCTCCTTTATCTTGTGGCAAGGGCAAAGTTTATTTTGGAAAGACCTGTCCCGATTCCACTAAGGTATAATATATTGCTATTGTTATCCGTTTTCTTTGTTTTTTCTGTGAACAGAAAAAGCTTATATGTAATAGCATCCTAAAGAAGAATCCAATGTACTAAAAATTTTATTCTAATGTTTTTTCCAACATTTTTACCTTAATCATGTCAGGTTCATGAGAAGTTTACCAAAATGGAGAAAACTCCAGTATTACGAACTTTAAAAGATCATCTAAACTTGTGCCCAAACAGGCTCTCTGAGGAGATGGTAAAGTGTATGGCAACTGTATATTGCTGGCTCCGTAGTGCAACCTCAGTAAATACTGAAAAGAGTAGGTCATACACTCATGCTGTACGGCCAAGACATGGTGTTGTTGAGGATCGGGACTGTTCTCACAAATCAGTAGTGGAAATATCTTGGATTGCTACTCGCAAACGTCATTCTTCACATGCTTCTTACGCCATTGACAACTACAGGTTGGTTCTTTAAATATGATAACTTCAAGATGATGCTATATTAAAAATATGAGTACCAAGAAGGTGCTTCTCATGCAATTACAAAGAATCTTAACGCAGTGGCATACCTTGAAAATTTTTCCATGATTGAAAAATTAGAAACTCAACAGCTAATAGTTCTGTGGCAATCTTAGCAAGAGTTAGTTACAACTACCCACTATTATATGTTTATCGTGGTCTGTAGAATGATTTTCTAGAAATTTTTCGTTATTTGATTGACAGTTTTTGTTTTCTAGACATCTTAAGTAGTAGGATCAAATCAATACAGTTGCTTTAGTATTCTGTGATTTATGTTTGTAGTACTGCAGCCAAAAAAAGTCAGACTGCTGGAAGGCTGTCAATATATTCTAAAGTTGATTTAAATTTCACATAATTTCTGCCGTACAAAAATCTTTATTGTAGAATGTCAATATTGATACCATGGACTCCAAACTTTAACATTTAAAGCTAGTCAAATGACTTTATTGGTTGTTAAGGCAGTTTATTTTATTTGGTGTGCTCATTTAACAATGCGGTATATAAGGGTCAGAAAAAGTTAATATCATATATGAATAAATTGGAAAACATGTTAGAGCAACAATCCTAAGAAATACATGGCAACATTTTGCCTGATATGATTTATATGAGAAGAAAACTAATAAAGGTCCTACTAAAAGTAGTTCATGATGAGCCAATAAATAAAATAGGAAAACATCAAGAATATCTCTTAAAGAATCTATTTGAAAACTTGATATAAATGTAATTCCTTACAGTTTAAGTTTTGTGAGAACACATCAATTTTGCTTAATCTACTTAACTGACAGTCTATTAAGGGAAGACATTTCAGTTTTAGTTTTCTGTGTACTTGTTATTTTTTTCCAAGCACTCCCTAGATTCTTATGATTGAATTTTGGACTTAACCCATTCCTTCCTCACTTCCTTCAGAGTGCTAGTTGAACAACTTGAAAGGGTGAATATCAGTCAAATGGAACATGATGGACAGATTGCGTTCTGGATCAACGTGCATAATGCTCTTGTCATGCATGTAATATTCGCTCTCACATGACTATGATTTTTAATTAGCCAATTTTCAGCATGTATAACGTTCTTTTACTCTAACAGGCATATTTAGCGTATGGAATTCCCCAGGGTTCTCTGAAGAGGCTGGCCTTGTTTCACAAGGTAGTTTATTTCTTTATTCAATTGGATATTTTACTTAGTCAGCTCCAAGTTATTAACACTTTAAGAATGTTTATTAAAACTTAAGAAGGATATTACTTTCCCTGAAGTGCTTTCCCTCAGCCAATCTTTTTTCAGTTAAGTGCGATGCCTAGACCAGGAACCATATCCAAATAATGTTTAGTTCATTTTTTTTAATCCAAGAAATTACAAATAAATAGTCACATCAACCATATCCAAATAATGTTTATTTCATTTTTTAATCGAACAAATTACAAAGAAACAGTCACATCTACATGGAACATAAACTAAAATCTTCCTTTTGTAGGAGGAAGAAAAAGAAACTCTCATTCACCTTCTCTTGATTACTTGTTACCATTATTTGCATGGCTTAAGTTGTCAAAAGGCATGTCATCTAAAGATGCTATGCTATTTCGAGGGCATTTAGATGCCGTTGAGAAGTAACTTACGTTAATACATAATATCATAGAGATACATCTTTAGAACTTCCATTTTCTCACTGGTACAATCTTGTCCTTAATTATATTTTAATTGATACGTCGTGGAAAATATGAAATGATGAGTACAACTGTGTAGTGCAGGCAGCTTACAATATTGGTGGTCATATCATAAGTGCAAATGCCATAGAACAAGCGATATTTGGCTTCCGAACACCCCGCATTGGACGGGTACTCATCTGACACTTGTGTAGCATATGCGCCTGTAAATATTTAAAGAGTTGTCAGTTTTGTGGTTGCATTTAAATGGTGGAATATTTTTATGGTCCAAATAGTGCAACTCTATATATACGTATATGTCTTTCTGTTTTGACCCGAGGGTTACTAATCACAGATTCTTCCCTTGATTTGCATCTGCTGCCTGCAAGCATATATTTCTGTAGAAAGACATTAATTTATCCATTTAAATGAGGATATCATTATATTGGTATTGCACTGCTATGGTTTAACGATCCCCATCACCAATGATCTTCTAAACTAATAGGGTTGTTTACTGGTCAGGAATATACAAGGATGGATAAGAAAGTTGTATCAATTTGTGCAAAGACTAAGCTAAATAAGTAATCTTATCTAGTGTTTCATACGTGTCATATAGCATAGTAGATAAGAATATAAATTGTGTACAAATAACAAAATTCTCCTCACGAAAGGAGGGGTGATAGTGATGGTGGTATTTAGGACAGGGATGGTAATGGCAATAGATGTGGGACAGTAGTGGTGCTGGTGTAAGTACTAGGGGCAGCAACAGAAAAGGAAGAACAATTGAGCAATAGTTTCAAAATAGTAACACTCATGATAGTTAGTCTTGGTTGATAAATTGTTATTTTTTATTGTGAGAAAGAGACGAGACAATGTGATTTTGGTTCTCTTAATATGAGGTTGAAAGGGAAAAGATTGTTTATCTTTGTCATTATTTTTCCTAACCCTACTTCCTTTTCTGTATAAATTTAACTTAATGAACAGAATAGGATGAGCTTGTCCTATTTGATTAGCTCACTAGATGGAAGACAGCAGATTTGGACTAAATCCTCTAATCCTCTAATTCTTATCACTAGATGGGCCCTATGGTTTGCTTCTCATCTGGAAAGGGAAGACCATTACTCTACAAGAAGTTTTGATATAATTATTTTCTGAGTGAGATGCTTAGAACTCCATTAGAACCTTATTTCTCTTCCTGATATTGTACTGATTTTTTTAAGAGAATTTGAAGTGAAAAATTCTAATACCAAATTTTTATGTTAGGATGGCATCTCGTGTTTCATCTGATTATCGTTTTTGTTTGTCAAGCACAGTGGCTTGAAAGCTTTGTGTCTGCAGCATTGAGGAAGAAAAATGGTGAAGAAAAGCAGTTTATCAGCTCAAAATTGTATATTAATGATTTCCAGCCCCTCGTTTGCTTTGCCCTTTGCACTGGGGCATTGTCAGATCCTGTGGTAATTTTCTTTTATTTACTTTTTTCCAAGAATTGCAGTTTTAATATCAATGGCAAAATGTGATGTTAGTTAGGGCTTTGCTCTTCTTGTATCTTGATCAATATTTGATGCATTGATGAAGCATAGTAAGTGAAAAAGAAAAGGTAAACATGAGAAATTCTAAAAATATAGGGTATGATATTCACATTTGCATCCGTATCACTTTCTGCACTCTTATAACCTGATTTTAAATAGTTGATCAAGACTTTTCTTGTTACTGAGCTGCAGCTAAAGGTCTACACTGCATCAAATATAAGAGAACAGCTGAATTTTGCCAAAAGAGAGTTTCTTCAAGCAAATGTACTTGTAAAGAAGTCAAGCAAAGTTTTTCTCCCTAAATTGGTGGAAAGATTTTCTAGAGAAGCATCAATCACTTTGGATGATCTCCTTGGATGGGTAATGGAAAGTGTTGACAAGAAACTGCATGATTCAATACAGAAGTGCCTTGGTCGTAAATCCAATAAAAAGTCATCTCAGATCATAGAATGGATACCTTATAGTTCTCGGTTCAGGTACATGTTGTCGAAGGATCTAATAGACAAGCCATGGTGGGTATAACTATGACATTTTACTGCAATGAAGAGATCTTTTGCTTCTTTTTAGGCTTGACTGTTTTGAGGAAAGCGAGGAAGTTAATTGTAGCTGTTCATAGAAATTTATTGTACATTTTAACACTAATTTTTTCTTGTGTTAGATTTGGAACTCTTACTATCTATAAAGTATTTTGATAAATGTAGCTGCCTAACAATAATAAAAACCAATTCATGGTGGATATAGGGGAGCATAAGTATAGAAGTATTGACCACACTACTACCATACATGGATAATTTTTTTCTATCCTGAAATCATAGGTCAAACGTGTCTAATTGTTGTGCTATGGTGACTTCACTGTCACATAGCGTCGATTTGAGCAATAAATACTTGGATTAAAGGGCTGAAATTGTGTGGACATGGCTCATTTTAATTGTTTAAAAATAGTGCTAAAAAATTGAATTTGTTGATAAATAAAGGAAGAAGCAAATTATTCTAGACAAAATTGAGCTAAAAGCATCTCTAACACAAGAATCTTAGTTCTAAAATTGAGGAGTTTTAAATTTAAAACTCGGGTTTTGTACAAGATCCTTTGTTTTAAAAAATTATAATAATTAAATTAATTATAAGTTTATAACAAGTTGATATACAAACAAGAAATTATAAAAACGTGAGGCTTATAAATTTTGTTATTGTCATAAAACTTACAAGAACATTTTTAAAATAGTATGGCTTAATACAATTCAATTAAATCAAAATAAGGTTCATTCAGAAATTCCTATAAAATCCTTAGATTAGCGTGTTCTCCCTCGTTCTAATTCTGTCTATGTTATAATAAAAGTGAAGGGGCAACTAGTAGCATGCAGCAGCTTTTCATTCTTGAGAGTTCGTACAACTCTCTTCTCTTCTTTTATTCCGTGATATTTAGCGGTTCATTTAATTTCATTTATGAGACTTGGTATTATCAAAATAAATTTATTTCATCAATATACTTTTGAACAAAAAATATCCAAACATGGTAAACATATTTTTATCAAGCAGAGTTCGAACTTAACTCGGCAAATTTTAATCCAAGCATGCACTCAATCTTAGCTTTGAGGACAAAATTAGAGACAACACCCAATTATATCTCATACTAAGTATCTCAAATTTTTTACAGATATTTGAAGAGAAATACAAGGTAACATAAATTGTAGGATTGAATAAAATCAATGAAATGGAGTATCCCTAAAAGTTTCTGACTGCAAAGCAAAGTGTTATGCCACACAAGTCATGAACAGCGATTTATGAAACAAGTCAAACAACTCCACTTCTATGCACAATGCCTCTCACATACACCATGCAAAACAAGCCGTCATACCACAATAGTCATAAACAGTGTTGAATGAAGACAACTCAACAACTTCTACGCAATGCCTCTCACATACTGATCCAACGTTGTATTGAAAAGCTCACACCTATGAATACCCATTAAAAGTTTAACTGGTCAAAAAACTTTCGTGGCACCAAGAAAATCTACGAAATCATAAAATATAATTCCTAAGACCATTTTAGCTAAGAGGGAAAATAGTCAACTAGCAACAAATTAACTTAGATCAAAAATAAAAATACGTCAGATTATAAACAAAAACAATTGTTATACTAATTGATAAAATATGAATAACAAGATAGACATGATTTAGGTATAAATCTACTCCACGATCTGAGGTTATACGATGTTGTAGTAGCTAAAATCACGCAATAAAACATAAAATCATAGCAAAATGTACAAGTGAATAGGCTGCAAGCCGAAATTCTATCGTGGATGAACACATTGCCCACTAGCCAAAGCACTGAACTCAATTAAGGCCGCACCAGTCCTGGGCTAGCCGGCAACCTATTGAGCATAGCTGTATAGCACAAAATGGTGTGGCCACAACTAGTAGCGGCCTTGTTAGAAGACAGTAGTTACTAGTGAGAGGTGGTAGGTTCTATTCTGATTTACTGTATCAATCAATATAAATTGTCAGTAATTTGTTTGACTTTACCATACAGGAACTAGGAAAAGATTATGACTTTCGGAAATTTATGAATTAAATTTAATTTAAAAATCAATTCCACTTTTTTATACTTGATGAGCCAGCTCTATGCAAACATGGGGTTGCTGAGGATCAAGGTTCTTGTGGCAAATTTATCAAGTGAGCTTTCTGGCTTTAGCTGACCAACCCACTTTGATAGCTCTGCACTTACTGGGAATAATTATAAACCACATATCACATGCTCACCTTCATCAGTATTGCACCTCCTCGACATTAACCTTTTGTTTGGTAGAGAGAAGGGAGAGGGACAAAGTTTTTTTTGTTTGTTTGGTTGAGGAAAACTATGAAAAAAATAATAATTTAATCAAATAGTGAGACGCACTATTTTATTTCTCATTTATCTCTATTGATCTCTCTATTTCTCTCCTTATTTTCTCTCAAATCAATCAAATTAGATAACCTTCAAAAACACTATTTTTCACCTACTCCTACTCTATCCATCAAACAACAACATTCAATTTTATTTTTTACCTATTTTTTTCTCAATTTTTTCTCTATTTTCATCCTCTCTATTTCTTTCCTCAAAACCAAACAGGACATAAAATAGTGGTCATATGCATCGAAGATATAGAATGATGCCAACTAATGATGAAATTGTCCATGGATGACACTGTGAAACCACGTTCATAGGACAAAAGAACAAATATGTCATTTACAGGGAAGCATAAATTATGTTACCTAATAGGAGATCCAGGAGTATAAAGCGGGTTCTTGACAACATAATCAACATACAAATTGTAGATACGCTTTAAGGATTCTCGCAGATCACCAGTTCTAGGATGAGTCACCAAGATGATCTGAATAAAGCAAGAAAAGTGTCACAATAGGAACATTTTAACAACCACCCATATATGAAATTTGAAGATCACTAAGTTGATTTATGTTCCAGAAAGTACAACATGATTAGATAATATTTATCAGTGCTGTAATACATCTCTTTAATTGCTAAAATAGCTAGCACCGTACTAGTGTTAGGCGGTCCATCGTACTTTGCACAACTTTTAAGACAACTTCTAATGCTGTCGGTGGTAAATAAGAGAGAAAAAGGATGGATAAAAATAAGTTGGTAGAGTGGAAATAAATGGAAAACAAAGTGAAAATTAAAAACTATTGATTTAAGAGAAATAGAGATCAGAAGAGAGATGCAGAGTAGACTAAAAATAGGTGAGAGAAATAGTACAGTGACTCCTTTATTCCCTTCTCTTTCTCACCAACCAAACACACTATCTTAATTTCGTCCTCACTCATCCTCACAACCAAATAAAGTGTAAAGGATAAATTTAGTGAAATCTACTAAACTCAAATTCACTACTTTTTAAGCACACATTCCTAAAGAAGAACAAAAACCCCATATCTGAAGTTTCTAAACCATTTATCACCTATGCAGCATGATAAACACCCACCTATGCATCTTATAAACAAGTTTATTGTTCTTGATTTTAACAAACAAGCTTCACAAGCTACAATGAAGTGGGCAGAAGCTAATCATCCTCATATTTGACTAAATATACATGGATCTGTAAGTAACTCAAAAAATTAGATCAGGCCAAAATTCACAACTCCAAAGATTATATCATAGTGTTTCATATTTTCTTCACTTTATCCTGTTGTCTTCTTTTTCCAGTTCTCTGCCACTTCAGTTTTCATTTAAAATAAGTCAATAAACTTGATACTTTTCTGGCCAAAATGAGATTAATAAATATAACAGACAAATACAGAATAAGTGTCAAATAGCTACAATTATCAATGAAGAAATAAATAAAAGCCAAGGTGCAGACTTCAGAACCAGAAGTAACTTCATCCATAAGTTTCTCTAACAAACATACAAAGGAAACCCAAAATTTATTGTAGCTGACCTTTATTCCAGAAGGACTTTCCATGAAACTAAGTTTGTATGTATTAGTGCGGAAACTGTGAAATGAACAACCTTGGCCAGGTAACTGAGGCATACCAAGGTTTCCTTTCTCAGCAGCACTGCACAACAATTTGGAGCATAATTAATTAAACATGCAAGTGCATTATGCAACATAAATTCCTTTATTAATTACACTAAAAGTCCACTATATAATCCATCATGACTTGTTGATCTTTACTCTGACAGTAATTCAATCAAAATATTAACATAATCAATTGTAATTATGCAAAGCATAAAATATTCAAGAAATAAGATGTGGTATAAGGGTATAAGGATAAGGGGCATGGGAAACATATTAAAATAAGGATAAAGAATAAAAGAGCATCGGAAAATAAGCATTTTTCACATCTTTAGTTTGCTATTCAGAGAAAGAAACAAGTATACATTTTAAATAGCAGGTTTGTCATCTAGGCACACCTTACCACATTTATATTTTAATATATGCTGCAAAAACAGTTCTTCATAAAATCAGAACAGGAGCTAGAAGACTTAGCATATGTTTGATTTAGCTTATTTTGAAGAAATAATTGCTCATTTATGCCATCTTTACAAGAAAACTATTAAAGAATAGTGATCATTTCACCAGAAATATCAAAATACCTAGCTAGACAATATGGAAAACTTTGCAACACTGCAACAAAAATTTCCTTTCATTTTAAACATTACAAGTATGGGCAAACTTCACATTACTTTTAAGGAGATAAGCTGCTTTGTGTATTCAGAAATTAATCATGGAAGTAATATTAAACAGTAAATATAGGATTAGAATAGCTAGAAGGATATTTTGCATTTATTGGAAATCCATGAGACAAACATACCTAGTGGGATCCATCTTGGCAGTTAAAGATTTCAGAGAAAAAAGCAGACCAAACATTAACTTATGGTCTTGTTGGGCATCCAACGTCCGCAAAGGGCGATTCCACTCCCTATAGAGCAGGCACACACCATTTCTATTAAACACATACATCATATGGCCATTGTTTCCTGAAGCTGCTGGAGCAGGAGGTGAAGGACTGATCTCAGAACCCCCAAAGAATTGCATTCTTGATCAAGAGGGATGAAGAATAGATTGGTAATCACCGAAAAACCAAAACCCTGACACATGTATGCTAATCACATTAACACTGCTTCATAATTGGCCAATAAACACCATAGACAAAAGGAAGAAATACACATAATTGGATTTCACAAAATTAAAAATTGCATTGGCATCTATGAAAAATAGACCATATTGCAAGAGTAAATATTCACCATAACTCACTCCAAACATAGTTTTTTTTGGATCATAGTCATTGTAAGATGCCATTGTCAAGTTATGCAACTGATTGATTCATTAGAAAATACCATAATACTAATAATATTATCAGAAATCTTGAACAGAATAAGATTATAGAGATCCAAAATCAAAGGCCAGCCCCAAATCAATTGTGTGACATCCAAATTTGCAGTTTCAAAATTATCAATGGACAATATTTCTTCAAAGTCCAAAATGAAAAGGATAAAAGAGAAACTCATGGTGAATGAAAAGCAAGTAGGACTAGAAGTACATCCAGAGGTTACTGGAGAGGAGCAGCAGCAAATGTGTGCACCTAAGGTTTGGTCAAATGTAAGTGTGGGTTCTCTTCAGATTTGGGTCAACAAAATTCACTTCCAATTGGGGTTGAACTAGGGTTGGGTCAGATTTGGATCAAAAGAAACCGGGTAGGGCAGATCATCTCGGGTCAAACTGCGTAAGGTGTCAAGTTTCCTGGCAGATGTGGGAGATGGGGCTGAGAAAAATTGGGAAGGATGACCATTAAATGCATAGTGATTAACAACACAATGGCCGAAATACTTGGCCATTCAATGTATACATTCTCAATGTCCAGAGTGAAGGTGGAAAAAATGTAGAACAGTCAGAATCACCATAAACTAAGATAAGTTCCATATTTAGACACTAGACCAAAAGACACATCACCAACTCCCAAAAGCTCAATACCTGCACTTCCTGATATTTGATCAAGGCAATGCATGATATTGAAAATGAATAATATATTTGCCCCGATAGATCCCTTGAATTATATTACAATCTCAGCAACTCAATGTGCGAAACCTAAAATGAAGCAATTATATGTAAAACTTCTAGGTCTAGGGGGTGCTCACAAAATTAAACCGAACTAATTAAACAACTTTTTACTGATTAAACTTGAACTCATCCTCGCAACCCGTAGATGGTGTAATTATGAGAAAAATCAAACTAATAAGACTAATTTTCTATCGCACTCAAAAATAAATAAACCAAACAGAGCATAGCCGCGGATGATTAATACTGTAGAACAGAGTGAAGTGGTAAAAACAGGAAAGGATCTGAACAGAAGAAGAGGTATAAAATGGTAGCAGAAGAAGCAAGCCGAAGGTAAGTGAGAAAACCAAAACAAAATAATATCCAGTGGTCAAAAGTAAAAAAAAAAAAAAAAATAAAAATGGAAAAACCGTGGTTAGAATTAAACATGCAGCACCTGTTAGTGGGATAGCTATGCTCTCTTGTGTAATTCCCCTGAAAAATTAGGTAAAAAAAAAAAAAAGAAAAGAAAAAAAGAACAAATTAAACAAAAGAAAAAAAGAGGGAGGCTGACAAATTAAAAAAATAAAAAATGAACCTATTCCACGGACTTACCTTTTCAGTGTTCTGTGAAAAGCATCGATGCGACGACGGAATGGTGTGGCCTGCGGCGGCGATCACGACCAAGCGTGGATCAATAGGAGAGAGTGACGAGATCTAAGTTGGAGTTCAGGAACTAAGTTGTTCCACCAATGACAAGGGTAAAGTAGACATTAGGTTTCTTTAGATCAAAATTAATTTTCTTAGTTAAAAAAAAAATTATTCTTTTATGTACACTAAAATTGTTTTCATTTCAAATATTAAGGTATTCTCTTCTTCATAATAAACTAATCAAGCTGGGTTTTGAAAATTTACATTAAATCTAAAAGGATTGAATAGTAAATTATTTGGCCTCTAAAATGAAAGCTACTAGAATTTGAATAGTAAAGTATTGAACTTGTTAAATTTGCTTTCAATTATAACTGGTATCCAATGAAAAAAATCACGAAAAATACAATTTAATTTACGAAAGGTGAATCCTATCACTAAAATAAAAAAAGTATTAATTTCATATAATTTTATATTTTTAAGATATTCAAATAGATTCAATTTAACTTACTATTATTTTAAGTGGTTTTATTTTTCAAGTGTTTTATTTAGATTAGATAATTTAATTTATTAAATTTTAA
>Ga0123340_1002385_pt1 | contig 16892 bp, 12 predicted proteins | sample SirMexnodulemix_FD_89961 | JGI IMG/M metagenome (GOLD analysis project Ga0123340, IMG submission 89961) | Root nodule microbial communities of legume samples collected from Mexico - Siratro Mexico nodule mix | ecosystem: Host-associated > Plants > Roots > Nodule | place: Mexico: Nepantla... | reverse complement strand
TCAATGATTCGCAAAGTTAGGATTTGTTGGTCTAGAGGTTCTTAGGATTATCAATGAACCCGCTGCTGCATACTGGGCATATGATTTGGAAAGGAAGAACGATGGAGTTATCTTGATCTTTTGGCCTTGGAGGTGGTACATTTGACGTCCCTGTGCTTGAGGTTGGCAATGGAGTATTTGAGGTACTGTCTGCTTCTGCATATACACACCTCGGTGGTGATGTCGTTGATAAAAGAATTGTTGACTGACTGGTTCCCAACTTCAAGAGAAAGGAAGGCATAGACCTTTTTGAAAGACAAACAAACTCTCCAGCGTCTCACCGAGACAGCCGAGAAAGCCAAAGTGGACTATGCTCAGATCTTCTTGACAGGCTCAGGGCATCAGTTGAAAACTCATTGAGGGAGGCAAAATTCCCCTTCAAGGATCTTGATGAGCTTATCCTTGTGGGTGGATCAACACGTATCTCAGTCGTCCAGGATCTTGTAAAGAGGTTGACTGGAAAGGACCCAAATGTCACTGTCAGTCTAGATGAAGTGTTTGATCTTGGGGCTGCAGTTCAGACTGGTATCTTGGCTGGAGACGTTAGTGACATTGTGCTGTGGGGGTCAATCCATTATCTTCGGGTATGAGGAAGTTTGATCCTGATGTAAAGCTGATCAAGGATAAGCTTTTTGGGGTATTTGACTTTCTGGATGACGAAAGAAGAACCTTTTGGGGACTTGGGAAAAGGCAGTCTTTTCTTTGGAAATTTAAGAAGAAATAAAGAAGATGTGTATGGTGGACCACGTGTTAGCCTTGGTTTGTTGAAGATGGACCGAATTTTAAGACATGGTGGTTATTCCATCATTCGAGAGTCCACTTTTTTTGTGGATGCAGTTGCTACTATTGGTAAGTGCATGCAATGGATATGTCGCAAGGATAAGACCGAATGTGGAATTGACGAAGAGAAAGTTAATATGCCAGATAAAAGCTATGACATTCATTCAACGAAGGTTCGAGATGAGTGAGTTGGCTCGGGACTACGTAGATACTCTAACTGAGCTTGCACCCAAAAGTACCCAAAAAAAGACCACTCTACACCACTTAAAACTCACATATTTAAGCTTAGCATTGTCACGTTCCATTTTCGCATGCATGATCATGTTGAAATTAAAGTATCAATTCTATGTTGCATATAATTGTTGCATGTTATTTTTCAACACCAAATTTGATATATACCCCATTCCTCAAAGCCTAGGCTTTAAACCTGGTATCGTTCCTCAAAGTCCAGGCTTTAAACCTAGCACTGTTTCTCAAAGCCCAGGCTTTAAACCTGGCACTGTTACTCAAAGCCCAGGCTTTAAACCTGACACTGTTTGCCAAAGCCCAGGCTTTAAACCTGGCACTGTTTCCCAAAGCCCAAGCTTTAAACCTGGCACTGTATCTCAAAGCCCAGGCTTTAAACCTGACACTGTTTCCCAAAGCCCAGGCTTTAGACCTGGCACTGTATCTCAAAGCCCAGGCTTTACACCTGGCATTGCTATTTAAAGCCCAGGCTTTAAACCTGGCACTGACGCCATTCACTTACCCTACTTTCAAACACAAGCTTTCAAAAATTCTGAAATATCAAACCAATTAACAATTTTATCAACAGAGAACTACGTAACCCTGATTCTCTATCCTCAATAGAGATACGTAGGAGCGAGGTCAAATCCTTGTCGGGATCCCTTTTCTAAAATATATATTTTTTTTGTTATTATTTGCATTTTTGTTTCTTTTCTTAGAGAAAATAGATATTTAGAAAATCACACTCTTTCACTTGTTTAATTAAAGGTACCATCTTAGGACGGACGTTGTGGGGGTGCTAATACCTTCCCCACACGTAACCGACTCCCGGACTCTAAATTCAGTTTTTTGCAAACTTGCCTTATCCTGTTTTCGATTTTCCATAGTTTCCCTTTAATAAATTATGGTGGTAACTCCTCTATTTTTAAAATTAAAAATATATTTTGTTCGTCGTCCCAGTCGTGACCCCGGTTGCGACAAAGTTGAATATACAACTATTGGGAGTTGTTGTGCATTAATTCTCTGCCTAAAATAGTACATACTAGATTTTGGACTTCAACTGGATAAGGACCTCTAATGTGTCATAATACTAGTGCTATAAACTTAACCAAAAATCCAATATGAGATTCACAAACCAAGCATATTAAATAAGGCATCACTTTATTAGAAACCACATTTTAACGAGTGTGAAATAAAATTCATTGATGCTATAAATTAGTTAGTTAACTTATTCACTAAACTACTTATATTAATAAGGATGAAGAAGTAACTAAGGAAGAAAGAAAAGAGGAGCTTAAAAGAATTCAAACAAGAAGCTTGACAAACAAAAATAAAGAAGAATAAATAAGAGAGAGATTCTAAGGAAGATTGACTAGAGGGAGACTTAAGGCTTCAGAAGATGAGATTAAGGATTGCTTAGTTCTTAGTTTTTAGGGGAACTTGATAGAAGTTAGCACTTGATTGTTAGAACTTGAGGAACCATAACATAAAATGTAAAGAGTTAGAAGTGTCTTTTGGAGCTTTTAAACTACCACATGACACTTAGATGAGCACATGGGTTAGTTGGATTCTTCCATTTAACTCTTTAAACTTTCAAGACACATTTGTGACCATTGGAGCTGCACAAGTGGGGCCACATGTGCCAACTCATCCAAGTTAACTCCATTTTATTGTCTCTTCTTCTCCCTAGGTCGTTTTTTATCTTTATAAAAGGGGGTTCTCTCATCGGTAAAGCACATCTTGAGTTGAATGAAAGGTCTTCTTTAAGAGTTTGAGAGTTTGAGTTTTCTCTTCTCTCATTTTTGGTTCTTATCTTGAGAAGCTTTCTCAAGTGGTGAATCCTTGTGCACTTATTCATTTATTCTTGTATTAATGGTGGTGTGTTCTTCTCTATTCTCTTTTCTTAATCCATTTTTACTTTCATTTCTTTACTTGTTCTTGTTTTTACTTTGCAAACTAAATACAAATCAAATGGTTTTCTTGGTTGCGCCAATGGTAAATGTAATTTCATGGAGTTTCTTTTCTCCAACACCTCTTAAGTTTATCAAGATCCTCCCAACCGATTAAGATTCAAATCAACCACTAACAATTGATATGTTCAATTACTTGAGAAGTGAACTTGGTTTACTCCAATATCATGTGATTCTTCTATCTTAATCTCTTTCAAACTAATAGGTTGATTCATATCTCAAGTATGTATATCACTATATTTGATGCTTTAGTTCAAAACAAATAAATGTTCATATGTGTTACTACTAAATTCATCTTCACAACTGTTTTGTTTTTAATATATTAACTTGTTACAACAAATGGTTAAATTTATGATTCAAAATACCAATCTTGTATTTCTTCATTGTTCTAATCAATTTATCTATTAAATTAATCAATTAAAAGTACTTATTGAAGTTTTATGAAATACACTTTGTTTTTTTAATTGATTCAGAAACAAGTTTAATCTATTGAATTGTGTTCATATAATCATTTTTTATTTTTACTACTTTGTAACTTGTGGTAAGCTGTTTAGATATACATAATAATTGTTGTGATATTTGTTTAATATGATTAACTACCAATAAAGATAATATCTTTGACTAGGTCATTTTTTATTTGATTAAAAAAACTCTTATTTATAATAAAACAAAGGAATCTTTGCTTCTTTGTAACTACACATTTATCTTTCCAAAATTGGAGACCATTTTGGCTTTAGGCAACACTTATATCACAACAACCAAAAAAGTGTTGCCTAAAATGACAATAAGCAATGGTTTTTACACATTCCCTAAAAAGTAGGTTTTATTTCAAATATGGCCATGGTACACATGAAAAACGTTGCCTAAAAGTACAGATCAGTTTATACCACTCTTTTAGAAATGTGGCATTTTAGCCCATGCTTTTGAAAATGTGGGATTTAAACCATGTTTTTGCAAATATTGCCTAAATCTGACTTTAATGTTAATATCAAAATTTTTCGTTATATATATATAAACTAAAAATGCGCTGCTAAAATTCCCCAAATTTACCATTCTACGTGTATAAACCAAAAGCGCATTGAAATTTCCCAAAATCCCTAAATTTCCTGTCTCAATTTAATTTTCACCAAAATCACTCATTGAATATTAAAATCGGTCCACCTAATCTTCTACAAACTTGTGTCTTCTCCCCAAATCAATGGATCGACTGATTTGAAAATGCATCCAAAATCACTTGCAAGCTCGGAAACACGTCCACCACTTCCAAACCTCCACCGCTTCCTAAGCCAGTCTCTCATAACTCTTGTTTTCCATTTCTTTGTCGTGTGTGTCCCACTCATTTTCTGCCACGATAGTGTAGTCGTTTTATGCCATACAAAAGAACTTTCACGCAGGTACATAACTATCGTCATTATATAAACCTAATCGATTCATTTTGGGGTTAAGGTTATTTTTTATGTTGTTAGGGTTTTGATGATGAAATTGAGATAGAAAATAGTTTTAGGGTAAAGTTGATTTTGATGTTGAATGTGTTATGCTCACACGTTTGATTATTTTTTCTTCATTCTTAACTACCATTGGCGGTGAAGGAATGCAAAACATCCAATTGAGGTAATTTATCTTGCTTGTGGTGAAGGATTGCAGACATCAAATTGAGGTAATTTATCTTGCTCTTTCTCTTCCAAGTTGTTATCTGTAGTTCATGTAGTTTGTTGAGTTCATGCAGTTTGGTGAGTTGATGTGGTTTCTTTTGTTCATGTACTTTCTTCAATTTGGTTACATCATTTCCTATAAAATAAAAATAATAACTTTACTGATTAGTAAAAAAGAGAGATGAGTTTGGACTTAACCAGCAAACAGAGTGGACAAAATGATAATGCATGTATTGTATTTGTCTCTATTTTTCATAACCTGTTTAAGCTTCTTAGGATAATTGATTAATGAAATGATGTAACATCCCACATTTTTCACATAATAGGAACTCTACTGCATAGAAATTCTTTAAAATATGTTTTGGCCAAGTTCAAGAGGGGGGTGAACTGAACAGTTGAAAATTTCCGTAAATGATTTTGTTTAATGTGAAGAATGAATTATTTTTATTGAAAGCTGTTCAAGATGATATGTAAAGCAAACAACAAAGGTTCAAAAAAAAGTTTCAGTACAATATCAGTCAATCAAACACAACAAACTGAAAACAAAAAGCAGTTCTTGAAAACACAGTGTACAATAAGAACAGTTCTCAAAGATTATTTCAAGAACTCAAAGAATTAGATTAAATTCAGGTTTGAAATGATTTACAGATTAATAAATCTTTTATCAAACAACACAAATTATGTTTAATGTATGAAATCTATTTTTAACCAATAATCGTGACAAATTAACTTTCTTGAATAAACTGACTGATGAACAGTGAACCCAATAAGTTGCGTATACTGCAGATTTACAGAAAACTAATATACTGGTTATTGATCAGATTCAGAAATGTCAAGAATAGACTGTGTGTAAACATAATATATGTTTTAAACAGTTACTTAAAATGTTTTCAGAAAGTTGGCAAATTATTCAATTGACAAATTTAACAGATTTTAAAAAATCAAGAAAAGCAACAAGATTTATCAAGAACAGTCAAGAGAGAGCAAGAGAGAACAAGACACAACAAGTTATCCTGGTTCACCCTTCCACAAGGGCTACGTCCAGTCCCTTACTCCACAGTAAGGATTTCCACTATAAAAAGATCAAACCAGATTAGTTTACAGAAATTCAACCACTTGCTACCCGCAACAATGCACTGCTCCCTGTAGAAAACAATCCGCTGAAACCTACAGCAAATCAAGAACTATACAGAATCCATTGTATAACCCAGAAAACCCCTTACTGATCCCCTCAGCAAGTTACAAACTATACAGAACACACTGTACAAACAAAATTACCAACCCAGGTAACTCACACCAGAATAGAGTCCAGTACAATGAAAGAATTATCACAGACTCGGCAAAACAAGCACTTCTATACAACAGATTACAAAAGTAATGAAGAAAGGGTATAAATGCTTATTCAATATGATCAGATCAGCAGTATAGCAACAACAGTCAATTCAAAGCTCCAACGGTATTGAGAAAACAGTTCTTAAAGAGCTTTTCGAATGATCTTGATCACAAAAACTATTGGAGCGCTTTTTCTTTCTCTTGGAAAACTCATAGCACTGATATGAAAATGATTTAGAATGATTTCTGTTATCTTCCAAAATTTCACGCCAACTATTTATAGACAACTGTCATTTAAAATTCAGTCGATTGTTTTGTCAAATAGTCGACTGTTTTTCTCCAGTTAGTTAAAACAGTTGTTCAAAACTCAAAATCTGATTTTAGTAAATTCTCAAAACCTTAGTTAAATCATATTTGAAAACATGGATCTTATCCTTGATTGAGAATGCTTATATTGCTGAATTGAATAAAACTTGCCATACAACACACAATCCTAAGTTCTAACCGAGCTTTTCAATCTTTATGAAATCTTCATGCAGTCCACATATGATCACGTGGTCTTGAACTTCTTCACATGGTTGGCTTCATCAAATCTTCACAGCAACTCACTAGTGCTAACAAATTCTATAATAAGTCTAAATACAAATCTTCATACATTTATAAAAGTATTTCAAAATATACTTCTCTACATGAGATTTAATAAAAATATCTTCATAAAATCACAAAATAAAATGAAATAAAATTAAACTTCTCCATCAACTCATTGAGGAATCACATCACCTATCAAATCCTCTACTCACGTATAATACACAATCATCACAGATTTAAAAATAAAACAAACACCACACAAAAGTAAGAGCAAGCTAAAGAGTTTAAAGAAATGTATATTCATAAATCAAATTCCTATCTCAACAAAACTACAAATATTAGACTTTTATGATTCATCTCATAAATCACATTGTCATTATCGTATCTATACAATAACTCATAATACATATATTGACTCACATACAAAGACGCTTAACTCTCTACTTTAGGAAGACCCGTGTATTGAATTAGACTTAGAGGTCTGCACCTGTCATATACCATCCCAAATTTTTCGATCAGTTCCTATTTAAAACCTTAGATACAGTTTGTTCTGATCAGTTCCTATTTCAACCCTCAGATACATTTTCCATATACACAAGGTTAATCCATATTCATTTTTCGATCAACTCATATTTCAAACCTCGGACATGGCTGTATGAACCTCCTTCGACTCTCGCCACCTGGTAATCTTCATTTATACGATTACAATGTACTAGTAAAGTCAGGATACCTCCTTAGACCAAATCCCTAAACAATGCACATCCTAACAATCTCAACACGGGTGTCTCTTTTCCTAAAGATACTATGTCTTGACCACCATTCTGTTCCATATCATTCACAAACATTGATACTACATCATACCATACATAAACATTCATTCAATTTCGTCAAATTGATATTTAATAAACACATGTAATTGCAATATCTATTAAAAACATTCAAACTAGCTTCCCTTACCTGAATTCACAAAGAGCTCCGAAAACCTAAAATCACAGGTAAATCAATCTATGATTTTGATCATACAATCTTACTTTAATCACCGCCACGAGTCTGATGGCAAGCTCTGATCGTATGCTTGATAACAAATGGGATCAGAAATCTAGAGAGAAGGCATTGAACTTTAAAGAGAAAAAGTTTTACAGAGAAGGCATTGAGTATATGTGGTAAAAATTTCACATGGAAATTCGGTCTACAAAAATTGTAATAAATCAAGGAAACACCACTTTATTTTTTGTTTTTGAATATATTCTAGTGCCTTTCTTTAGGTAATTCATTTGAGTGCTAAACCTTCATTCCGTACCTTAATTTCTTGCTTATATTTTCATCTAAATTCCTTGAGTTTGTCACTTCATATTCTATTTGAGTTTAGCTTTTCCGAATTGTGCTTTTATTGCTTTACTGTTTGGCCTCTTGATGAACTAGAACATTGGAAAAGAGACTTAAAGTTGAGTTGACAACCAATGATTCAATGGTTGGCTTGAGCCAAGACTTGTAGAAGAGTTCACAAAGAGGATCAAGAGCTTTAAAGTTGGAATTGAGTGCCAAATTTGCAAAGAATTGGAGTGAAACACTTGTGAGGAATTGTAACAAGCACTTGGAGTGCATAGTATAAGATTTACAATTTTTCAGCAAGTTTTTCTTATGTGTTTCTTTGATTTTTAATTTGTAAAAACAATTTTAATTAGTGGATTAGCATTGCGGATTAGACGGTGAATGTGTCTCAAAGGTCCTTGGTGCCAATGAGCTTCACCTTAGGAATGACTAGTTAAATTTCTTTAAAGTTTTGTCATTTAAATTCTTTACAACTTTGCTTTTAGTCTTTTGGATCATACACGACTACATTTTAATTTGAAATCACCTTTTGATTAAGTAGTGTGACTCACCTTCGTTTGTACTTTAGAGTTCTCATTGCAAGAAAAACTTGTGGAGTACATTGGGGTCTGGCTCTAGCATGGAAAGTCTTGGTACTGAAGTTGTCTTAGTGACACACCTCACTTTCTTAGGATTCCTCCAGGTGTGTACAACTTTGCTTTTATTCTTTTCGATCATACGTTACTATCTTTTAATTTGTAATCACTTTTTGATTAAGTAGTGTGAGTCACCTTTTTTTGTACTTTAGAGTTCTCATTGGAAGAAAGACTTATGGAGTACATTTGAGTCAAGCTCTGGCTAGGAAAGTCTTAGTACTTAAGTTGTCTTAGTGACGCACCTCACCTTCCTGGGAGTCTCCCCTAGTGTGCCAAACTTGTTTTTTCTTAATTTGAGAACCTATCTTACAAAACTTAAAGATGTCTAGACATTCTCTTCACCATAGTGGCAATGAATCCAGTTAAAATACTTTTGACTTGAGAAATTTTTTGAATGAACTTAGATCTTTAAAGATAAACACTAAGGTACAATTTGTCATTGTGGAGGAGGAATTAAAGACCATAAGGCAAAAGGATATTGAACAAAAATAAAAAAAAACAAGTTCTTAAAAAAGTATTCATTCAGAAGAAGAGAGGCAAGAGGGGGATAGTTTGAGAGTGGGAGAATATTGTCAGCCTGGTCTCTTAATCCGCCATAGAAAAGAAAGAAAATCCAAAGAAGTTAGGGTAGATCTTCCTCACTTCCATGGTAAAAATGATGTAGATGTATTCTTATATTGGAAAATGAAGTAGAACAACTCTTTGAGTGCTACCAAATAAGTGAGGAGAGAAAGGCCCCTTTAGATACCCTTATTTTCCAAGGCTATGCCATACATTGGTGGATTGCATTAGTTAGAGATAGATGTATGCATCAAGAGCCTCCCATAGTTTATTGGAACGATCTTAAGAGTGCTCTTAGACGTAGGCATATTCCCTCTTATTACAACCGTGAACTTATGGATAAACTCCACAGACTGCAACAAAACAACCTAAGCACAGAGGAATATAGGTAGAAAATGGAGCATTAGATGATGAGGGAAAGTATAAGAGAGGAGGAATATGTGACTATTGCTAGGTTCTTAAGTGGACTAAGTTTAGATATTAGAGATAAAGTTGAGATGCTACCTTATAGAGACTTGGATGATTTAGTTCAATTATGCATAGAGGTAGAACAACAACTAATGAGAAAATAAAACTCAATCTAAAGAAGATTCATGGGAGGTAGATAACTTTACAAATAAGCAAAGAATAAAACCTCTTAAGAGTTTAGAGAAAAATAAAAACAAGGAAGAGTATCCATCACACACTCGAACTAGTGACATTAAATGTTTGGGTCGTGGACATGTAAAGGCCCAATGCCCATCCATGAGGACCATTCTTCTCAAGGTTAAAGACATATATAGTAGTAAGGACGAGACTACTAGTACTAGGGAGAGTGATGAGTATCAAAGTTAAAGATGCGATGATGCTTACCCTTATTCTGAAGAACTTCTTCTGATGATAAGTTTTAATCAGGTAGGTACTACCCATAGAAAGAATATTTTTCCAAACAAATTGTCAATTTTTTAACAAAAATTGTTCTCTCATCGTGGATAGTGGATGATACTTCAACTTTTATAGCATCTGGTTGGTTAAATTGTTGAAACTTAATACAGAAGTTCATCCACAACCTTATAAACTTTCTTGGATTCAAAAGGATGTAAATTTGATTGTGAGTCAACAAGTGAAAGTCAAGTTATCTATGTGACATTATTCTGAAAATGTTTTATGTGATTTAGTTCCCTTAGAAGCTTGTGATATTTTGTTAGGACAACCCTGAAAATTTGACCATAACATTTTTTACTATGGTTGTACTAATAAAATCACTTTAACTCATTAGAATAATAAGTTTGTGATCACTTCTTTATCACCTTCACAAGTGGTAGAAAACCAATTATAAACAAAATAGAGAATAGAAAATCAAATAAAAACAGAAAAATGTATAGCTCAATCAGATCAAGAACTTAAAATATGGAGCTTAGGAATAAAAAATTAAATACAAAGATTGAAAAAGAAGTAGAAAGAAAAAGAAAAGAGAGAAAAGAACTGGAAAGACAAGAGAAATCTCTGCCTCTGAAACAAACACACACTTCTCCTCTTTAGAAAAATATTCTGAGGAGTTGATTGATAGGAAATATTTCTCTAGAGGTGAACTAGACAGTGAAATAAACTCCTCCTTCACAAAGAATCTTTGTGAGGAATTGTCTAAAGAAAAAATGTGTCTAGGGCTGAGCTCACTCATAGAAAAATCTTATGATGAGTTGTTTATCATTAAACAACAAGATCTAAATATTAAGCAACTTTATAGGGAACAAACAAAGAAAAATACAAATAAAAATGAAAGAGCTTCTTAGGCTAGAAATCTTTGTTCATCATCTCGTAATGAGTACCTTGATCTTGGAAGTTTATTTCTTGGGAATTTTACTTTTATTCTTGTTGCGACCTCGTCGACAATGAATGGCGATCCAAAAAGAATATTTATATTGTGTAATATGAAGGAAGTAAAGAAAAATAATAAAATGGAGTCACCACCATAATTTTAAGGAAAACTATGGAAACCAAAAAAAGAAAGGGTCTGTGAGTTCAGAGAAAAGGGTAAGGGAGTCGGTTATGAGTGGGAAAGGTATTAGCACCCCACTTCGCCTATCCGAAGATAATACCCTAATTCAAAATGTGAATGAGAAATAAAATATTTTCTAGATGTTTTAATTTCCTAATTTAAATAAAGAAGCTTAGACAAAAATGAGGATTTAAATTAAGGAGGATCCAACGAGGTTTGACCTTGCTCCAACGTATTTCTGTTATAAAACAGAAAATCAGGGCATATGTAGTTCTCCTATAACAAGGGGAGTTTACTTTTTATGATTTTCTATTCTTTTATTATTTTTTCTATTCTTTTTAATATATTGGTGGATGAGGGGTATTTTGGTCTTTTCGAGATTTTTATGAAGAAAACACACTGGTTATGAAGAAAAGGCTTATCAAAAGGAAAGCAGTGATCGTGCAAATACTCCACGCACAATGCCAGTGGACATGGCTCACATAGGGGTTGTACGGTTGGGCTATTATTACTTTAGTTCGCTAAACTCTCAGTGCTTGAAAGATAGCAGCATACGTGTATTTCCCTACACTGCGAGTCTAAATGAGCCAAAGCTTTGGAGAGAGAGGGAGTTTTATTCTTAACCACTACAGATGAACCCTAAAGAGGCAACATACATGCCAAGGGCTATCACCTCAATGAATTAAGTTTTCACCCATATTGGACTAAGGCAAAAGGAAAGCCAAAAGAGGAAGATTTTTTTCAAGATGCAAGCCATGAGCTAGATCAAACGCATCCTTTGGGCAATGTTCGTGCCACTAGAAGGTTCATCTAACTCAAGAAAGCCTCATGAGTCAAAAGCAAAAAGGTTTGGGACTTAGAAAATTCAACATGTAGGGGCAGCATAAAATGATAAAACCCAAACTTTGGAGGGGAATTTGAGGTATCAAGTGAGCACGTAAATAAATGAGATATATACCAAATTAAAGAGCTTCAGGAGCTCTTTCCAATGTATGCACACGCAGCTCCTACAAGTTCAAGGAGCTCGAGAACGAGATCCTCAAAGCTGGTCCAATGACCAACTTGCGCATTCCAGCATTTGGCACACAGAATCCAGTGGCGCAACCCGATTTTTATGGCTGATTTTGGGGGTCTTAATAGTGTAATAAATGGCCTTGCCATATATCATTTTGAAGAGCTTCATGAGCTCTTTCCAACGCCTACTCACACATCTCCTAAAGATTCATGGATTTTGAGAACGAGTGCTCCAAAGTTGGTCCAGTGACCAACTTACACCATACACATCTCCTAAAGGTTCATGGATTTCAAGAACGAGTGCTCCAAAGTTGGTCCAGTGACCAACTTGCACCTTGCCTTTTGAAGCGAAGAAAACTAACTTTGGTGAAGGTCGAGTTCGAACTCCGGCGAGGCCTGAACGTGCTTCGGCGAGGTGCGTTCTTATCGTTTCAAGTACTCTTTCTCTCTTCCGATTACTCTCTCCCACTCTCTAATGCTCTAGGAATTCGAATATGCAAGAAAATCACAAAAGGAATGTGTGTATGTGAGGTGCAACACATGAACCCCTTATATAGGAATCTTTGAAAGTGAAAACCAGTCACTGGAGGTTCATCCGGTCACCTTCCGACGGCCCAGGCCTATGAAGGTCCAGTGTGGTGTGTTTAGGCACCAGAATCATTCTAAATGGCCTGCTACCTATTGCTCCTAGAATTACTCCTTATGCATGCATGTAGGAGAAGCATGAATAGTGCCTTCAACCAATGTGTGCCTGCCATGTGTCATTCCATTTGAATTTTTGTTCTCCATCTCTTTTTGTATTACTATCTTTTCCAGTTTTTTATTTTCCCTCTCTTTTTATTTTCTCCTTCTCCATATATTATTATCGTCTTTCATTTTGTTATTATTATTATTATTATTATTATTATTCTCTTATTATTATTTATTTTCTTTTTCTTTTTATTTCTTTTCTTTTTATTTATTTCTTTTGAATTTTTTACTATTATTATTTTTATTTCTATTTTTATTTATTTATTTTTCCTATTTTTCCTAAAATTTTTATTTGAAAATTTAAACCCAAAAATGAAATAAAATATTTCTATTTTATCATTTTTTCACCCGGACGAAATTGGGTGTTGACAATTCTTAAGTGTTTTGTATATATGTCATATGTTTTACTATTTTCCTATTTTTACATAATGGTGTTTGATTCGGGAGGGTAACATGAGTGGTTTTTCTACACAAGTGGTGTAAATTTATCGGTAAGTTTTAAAAATGGGCAGGTTTTTTAAAATTTACAATTCTGGGCAAGTCATGTTTGTTGGGACAGGATGAGATTGAAGAAGTCGTGCTTGGGTGCCCGACTTAAGTGTGCAGGAATTTTTTTCCCTTTGTCCTATTCTAAATAATGCTGCAAAAGATGAGTTAAGTTTTTTTTTGGCAAGCAGAAGTCGTGTTTGCTAGCACAATTTCTGTTTAATTTTTTTTTTTTTTTTACGTCCAATTTAGTCATGGCAGCAAACACGACTTTGGGTGTGATATTTTTTAAAACTCGTCCTAAAGAGGACAAAACTTGTACATCTAAAATTATATAATTCTATTTATAAAATTATATATATGAAATTCATCAAATTATATATATTATTGTATTTATTCTATCAAAATGAAAATTATTTTTTTAATATTATTGATATTTTAATTTTAAAATTTGATTTCAAAAAAAGTATTTGATATTTATTAAAATCAAATAATCTGGATGAATATAGAAGAAAGTTGAATATTAAATTAGAAAATAATTTTAAAAGGATATTTTTCAAAAATCGTGCTTGATAGCACAAGTTACGACTTAATAGAAATTTAATCGGTACGACTTGTTCATTAATTTTTTTTTTTTCATCTTAAGTTGTCCAGTAAGTATAATTTATGTTGGGTATGATTTAAAGTGAACAATTAAAATTCATGTTAACCAAAATTGTTGAAGAAGAGAAGAGCATCATGTAAAATGAAGTTTTGTGTGAAATATTTGTGAGTAGTTGAGAGTCATATGGTGTTAAAAAAAATAGTTTATTTTGTTATAAAAGAATAAATGGTTTAATAAAACAATAAAATTAAAATATATGTTAATATTTAAATAAAAATAATTAAAATGAAGGGGATAATAAATATGAAAGGAAATATATGTCATTATTTGTATGGGCAATTTGCACAATTGTGACCCTCGTTACGACAATAAGAACATTTTTTCTGAATATTTTGACCTACTTCATCCATTTCATTATGTATACGACTTTTTGTTGGTATTTCGGACTTTGTACGACGCATGTGAGGGTCAGGGATGAAGTTAGGGACCATATATGCTGACCAATAATCTTCATTTCGGACTGCATGAAATTGAAGTTCGTAAGCCTTGAATATGTTGTGTAGAGTGTAAACTGGGTCAACATATGTTAGAAGTTGTAAGTGACACATGGAACAAACAACAATAACATGAGGACAAGGCAGTCAAAAGGCTTGAAATCCCCCACAATCACACCATCACTCATTTAATTTGACTATGTATGACATTGGTCGTCCATAGAGTTGGGCAGTCGTTATCTCCTGAACATCAAACTCAGAATTTTTCCGATTATAACGTTCGACATGACAGAAGGCCGATGCCTGTTGATTTTTCTGAAGTAAGTTTGTGATATCCTCAGGGTATTGATGTCCTGGTCGCAACATAGAATCTGTCCTCATCCCTCTTTCAACAAACCAAGAATTTACTTTTTGAAATGTTGATTTCACAATAGCAGAAATTGGTAATGATTGTGCCAGATACATTAGCTTCTCGAGTTCATCTGATGTATCTTCCATTATTGGCATACCTTAATAATGTCTCCAATTATAATTGGGGTGTAGCTGTATTGGCTTGTTTATATCATGCTCTAGTTGTATGTTGCTCTTGCAATCATGGGCATGGTATCAAATTACCTCTATTACCCCCACTGTTGACTCACTTAGTGATGAAGACATTGAAGTAGGACCTGGCTTTCTATTGGCTACGAGGTTATTTTTTATGCCCTTCACAAAGTATTATAAATTTGATTTATATTTATTTCTTAAAAAATTAATTATTCTTTATCATAGGTGGTCCCTTCCAGCTCAAAGGACAAGCATGCCTACATACGCGCTTCATCTTTTACGAAACACATTTGATCATCTGGAACCAAAGGAGGCTATTCTTAATTTTTACTACACCATATATTTTTCTTGTCACGCTCATGCTAACAACATATTTTTTCAGTTCTTGTGGACTCCTTATAGGGCACATCACATTAGCCGTTTGATCACCATTGACGTCTCTGATGTTAGTCGCATTGTTGTTCCTCTCATTTATTTCTCTAAGTTGAGTTCCATCAAGTAGATAGGGTCATGAGGCAATTTGGGTTATGCCAACCTATTCCCGTTGACCCGTTAAACTTAGATGGTGTTCATAAAGATGACATGCGAGGAAGGACAAATAGAAATTGGCCCCACTATCATCAAAAGTGGATCGCCATATGGAATGATCGACAGACCCGCCTAATTTAGGGGTAGCAGTTTGGTGGAAACGGTCATTTGCAGGACACTACACCATATATGCAATGGTACATCTCACGTACTATACAGTATATAGCCCCTCAACAAGCATCAGTGTCCGATGAAAAAGTAAGTTCACTTCCTATTAAGTAGTATATTACAATTAATTATCACAATTAACTAATCATATCATTTGTCACATTATGACACATTCCCTCAGCCTCAACAAAGTCAACTGCAACCGCACTATCAAAATATTGGATCATCTTCTAGTGCACAACAGTTTCAAGCTCCAAATGTGGACAATTTTAATTTTCAACCACCTCCGATGTTCGGATACATGGGTAACATAAACAACATGGCTGGTCCATCTTCATATCAACACGAAGTTGCTTTCACTTTTAACATGTTCCCATCACAACCAAATTGGTTTCACAATCCACCACATAATATATTTGGGACTTCTTTCACGCCCCCACTCTCTGCATACAATCCAATACCATCCATAGATTGTTATCGACCAACAATTTCTTCTCAAAGATTAGATAATGCAAGTGGGGATGATGATGACAAACATGATGATAATGAAGTTGGACAACCACCTCCCCCACCATCTGATCCATCAACCGAACATAGACTACATGAAAGACCACGAAGACAACGACGAAGGCCACAATGTGGCACTGAATCTCATAAATAGTTTTTTCTTTCATGTCATTTTATCTTCATCTTCTAATTTTATTCACAATATGTATTAAACCTTGACATTTTCACTTCATGTCAAACTCTATTTTAAGGAATTAGACAATCCTGCATGAATTCAATTTCACTAAAATTTCTTAACTTTTCATCCGATGTTAAATCCATATTATGATAGAAAATAAATACATTGAACTAAGGGGAGAATAAATGACGAAATGAAATCCATTCATGATATTATGTTATTTTACAAATACGTCAAATTAATCACGTAAAACATGCATATATTGCAATTTTTCTTTTCTATTAAATCCTAACTCATCCTATCAAGCATGATTTTTTTTAAAATGGATCCTTTTAAAATTATTTTCTAATTGAATATCCAACTTTATCTATATATCCATTCTATTTAGTTCATTTTGATAAATATCAATGTCAAACACATTTTTTGAAATCAAATTTTAAAATTGAAATCTCAATAATATTTAAAATACTAAATTTTTCATTTTGATAGAATAAATAGAATAATATATATAATTTGATAAATTTC
>Ga0123340_1002383_pt1 | contig 16893 bp, 16 predicted proteins | sample SirMexnodulemix_FD_89961 | JGI IMG/M metagenome (GOLD analysis project Ga0123340, IMG submission 89961) | Root nodule microbial communities of legume samples collected from Mexico - Siratro Mexico nodule mix | ecosystem: Host-associated > Plants > Roots > Nodule | place: Mexico: Nepantla... | reverse complement strand
TTGGAAATGCTTCAAGTGTGGGATATTTAATACCAAGGCCTAAGGCCTTTATTTATAGCAAGCAAAGGTGGTACCCTTTCTCCACCCACTGATGTGGGACTTTGAGAGGCACAAAACTAACAGGAGCTTTCATAGATAAAACACCTCGTGCAACTAATTCCATACGGGTAGTGAATGAAACAAGAACACAGTTGCTGAGTAATGAGAGGATTAATATCTGGTGAGACAACTTGCATTAAACTAGAAGGTGAATTTAGTTTAACAAATTGCAAAGACATGTGGAATTTGCAGTTCAAGGGGTATTATTTAAAGACATGTGGAATTTGCAGTTCAAGGAATATTATTTAGACTCTTGCCCTCAACTTCAAGATAATCTCAATCTTGTGTCATCCAGGCTTCAATGTTTTTGGTACCTGAAATATGATCATATTTTGTTTTTGCCTATAAAATGTTTTTTTCTCGACTTTCGCTCTTTGAATTTTTGTTTCGCTTTTGTATTTTTAACCCCTTTAAATATTGTGTTTTTGTATAGATTATCTACCTTTTAGTTCTTATTGAATATTTTAAATGTACAATTTCACAATAATCATAATATTGGAAGGATTCAACTAAAGTAAATAATTTACTGGGTTTAGAACAAAATAACACGATCCAAAGGAATCAATATTTAAGATTTTTCTATACCTACCAGAAGTAAAATACAATTATATTTTAAGTATTGAAAACATATTTTTACTATTAGGTACCACTTTTTACTTATGCATAATCCATGTCTGCAGCAACTCAATATTGATATGAAAAGGGAATATTAAGAAATGCAAAGCCGCAATATGAACGGTATTTTTATGACAATTTTAGTTTTATCCTTATGTAGAAGTCGGTGTTTTTCTTTCAAATTAATGGAAAATTCTTGAAAACATCAATTTTAGAGATGAAAATGTGGTGTAGGAAGGTATTATTATAAGGGTTGTCGGAGGCCAAATTCTCTTTCTAGTGTAATTTTGCTCGAAAATTTTCTCAAGGAGTAATTTTTTTATTTATTTTTGCAATGAGTAAATTGTGTTAGTATAATACAATTTCATTTAACCAAGTTTGAAATTGTGTTATGGTGTTACAAATTTATATATTGAAAGGTGAAATCATACAGATTGGGCAACATTATACTTAAAATTAACTTTGGATTAATTATGGTTATTAGAAATCGTCGTAGAATTACCATTTCAGTCCAAAAGCGGATGCATTGAAATCGTACTCGTATGATACGATTTTAATTTAATTGTAGATGCCCTGAAATTGTGTATCCATATCATGAATTTAATGTTTTTAAATTTTAAGGTTTTTATTTTTCCTGTATTGAGTTCATTACTAAAATTTGAAATTAAAAATAAAAGATTATTTATTTATTTATTTATTTTAATAAAATAGATATAAATTTGAATAAAAATAAAATTTAAGCAATAATTTAAAAATAATAGAATATAAATGTTAGTTTTTAATGACATGAATTGAAAGATGAATGCATTATTTTACATTGAAATGACAACATGGGTTACATTAAAAAACTACTCTCTATAGGGACAATTTGGGGACAAATTATGACATTCGTTTCAACAATATGAACATGTTTTAGGCTTGTTAGGAATTGGGTCATCCATTTCATTATGTATATGGTTTGTAGTTGGTCTTTTAGGTGACGAATTCTTCCTCTACCCCCATACCCTCTTCATGCACCTCTATACTCAACGTTAAATTACTGCTCTGTCCTCAAGTGAAAAGTCCAAAGTCAAAAATACCCTTCACCTCTTATCTAGTTCTCTTCTTAATCCTAACTCTTCATCTTATTCATTTTCACCCTTCACTCCTTCAAGCCGCTTTGTGTGCCACTATACTGATCGATCTCTTTGTTTTTTGAATAAAACACAGAATCGAGAGCCACAATAGAAACAGGAACAACTAATACATCCTGGGCCATCTTGGAAAGAGTAAGGTACTTGAGTTTGTTTAGCTTCCACCAACCTAGTACATCAAAGTCTAGAACATGCGGTAGTAGTGATTCTTCAAGGTACTGATCTAGCTCAGATTTCATCTGGTGGCTAGTAGTTTCCATGATGTAGGCATCGAAATCTGTCAGACCATTGTCAGACAACATCGCATCTCTAGGGGATTCCTCCATCTTCCTACAGTTTTCAGAACTTGCATCTTCAATGTATGTAGGTGTTGGTGGCAATGGAAGGGCTACATAATCATGAAACATCTTATGAATTCCATCTTCCACAGTCTTGATATATAAATGAGCATCATCACCATAGATTTTTTGTGAAACTGAACTCAACAAGCTTATTTTAAAACGGGGATCCATAACTACTGCACCGAACGTGACCTTGTCCGGTTGTCAAAGAAAAAAAATTTGCAAACCGGATAGGTTGTGGGTGGACCTCATTCGGTTTGCAAATTTGTGAACCAGATGAAACTTATCCGGTTTACAAATTTACAAACCGGATGAGGTTCACCCAGCCCATCCGATTTGTAAATTTTTTTCTCTTAACAACCGGACAGGGTGGCGTCCGGTTTACAACTTACAGATCGGATGGCGCCCCCCTCCAGTCATGTGGTTAATAATTTATGAACCAAACGTCTGGCTGTCCATTTCTCAAATTTCAAAAAAATGAGAACCGGATGGCTTAGTCTGGATGTCCTACCAGAAACTTAAAATATCCACAAAATCAAAAGTTTTACCTCACATTTCTTGTTGTCGATAAACAATGCACAATGGTTGGAAAGTTTTTCCTATCATTTAATCACCTTAAAAACCTTTAAAAATGACACTATAGATAATGTATTTGAGAAAAGACGAGAAGGTTGCTTCATGGTGAACAATGATTAAGATGGGTGGGTGGGGAAGAAGAAAGGTGATCTTAATAAAGCAAGGACATTTCTGTCATTTTCACGAGGTCAGTTTTGGAATTAAATTTTTGTATGGAGGTGCAGGAAGAGGGTATGGGGGTGAAGGAAGAATTCGTCCTTCTAGTTTCCTTTCTTCTCATGTGTGGGTCGGGTATCTTAGTTATGAACTGGAAGGAATTGTATTTTCTAGTCCTTGAAAATGCTCTTGAGACTTTATATAGAAGAAACAAATGTGACTAACTATAGATGAAAATATGAACAAACAGCTATGACATGTGGACAAGGTATCTTGAGGGCTTGAAATTATTCACATTCACACCACCATTCATTTAATTTGATAGGTCGACGTCGAAGTTGGGAAGTAGGTATCTCCTACATATCAAACTTTGAGTTTTGTTTGTCACAGGTATGCACAATGCTCAATGCACAAAGCTGATTTTTGTTCATTTTTGCATGATAGGACAATAATATGTTCTGGATATAGATGACCTATTTATAACATGTACTCTGCCTTTGTGCCTTGTTGAACGAGACAATATTTTGTTTATTCAAATTTAGTCTTGACAAGTTTAGGACACAGAATTAATGTATTATGCTAGATTTGTTATATTGCTGAATCTTTTAACCCCATCATATGTGTCTGAGTCACCTTTTCCAACGGATAGCCAAAATGAACCATGCAATGAATGAGACTTGGACACCATGCAATGAACCAAATACCCAAAATGCTAAAAGCTTAGATTATTGCATGAAGACATATGAACCAATTTGTTATTTGTTTAAAGTATATATGCGCTTCCTAAATATGTGAAATGAGTACAACTTAAAAACAGGGAGCTATTTTTTTTCTCCTTTTATTTATTTTCTACGACTTGTGTATTCACATAACTTAAAATTTTATACTTTTGATTTGAGCTCTCCTATCAATCGGGATAAAATATTCGTTTAATTTTGCAGTTTCAATCATAATATTATTAATTTAGATAATAAAAAAAAGTAAAACTCTAAAACCTTAATTATTTTTATTATACTAATTTGTGTAGTTAATTCTTTATTTTTATCTTAGTATTTAGTTTTAAAAAAGGAATAGATATCATTTCTTATCAATATTATCAAGGTTTTCATTTTTGTTTTTATGGTTGTTCAATTTCATAATATTGTTATGCAGATAAGGATTACATCATGTTACTTAAAATTAAACACTAGATACCCAAATTAAAAATGTAAAAAATGGAATAATAATTATACAAAACATTTTAATAAAATCTCAATTAAAAATATTTAATTTATAAAAAATTTAAAACTAAAACCTAAATTTATTGACCTCGTATAATTAAACTATTGAGACAATGAACATGATCCTATACCATTATAAATAAGTAGATGTTAGATGATGGTAAATTGAAAAATGAAATGATTAATTATATTAACTATATTCATATTACATTAATTTCCTCAATCACTCGTGAAACAATGATCATTTTACACCTACTTAACCAACATCAATATATTTCTTTCTAGAACTTGCAAGGATAGTGTGACAAGAATACGGACTAATTACTTTCAGACAACCCTTATAAATCCCACAACAAATTTTGCATCTCTAAAAAAAATGTTTTCAAGAATTTTCCATTAATTTAAAAGAAAAACATGAGTATGGACGTCTAAATTTGCACAAAGATGCAGTACATCATTTCTGAATATTCCCTTTTCATATCAATATTGAGTTGCTGCATACATGGATTATTATGCACCAGTAAAAGCTGATACCTAATAATAAAAATATGTTTTAAATACTTAAGATATAATTGTATTTTACTTTTGGTTCGTATAAAAAAATCTTAAATCTTAGATTCCTGTAAAACCTTTCAATTTGGATCATGTTATTTTATTCTAAACGGTAAATTATTTACCTTAGTTGAACCTTCCAATATTATGATTATTTTGAAATTTTGCATTTAAAATATTCATAAGAACTAAAAGGTAAATAATCTATTAAAAAACACAAAATATTTAGAGGGTCCTAAAATACCAAAACCAAAATTCAAATATGAGAAGTAAAGAAAAAGTGAGCCTAACAAATCAGATTATACGAAACTACAAGGGGAAGGGTGACTGATCAAGCTACATCAGAAGAACACATAACAACTAATGATCAAGCAACATAAAAGGGAACATAAACTTCGAAGAAATCAAAAACATAAAATTGCAATCCCATCTCCATCAATATAGCGATTTCAAATAATGAAATTCGTGTGTGAATTCTAAATGAGAACAATGTAGAAAGAAACAAACGATTTCAAGAAGAATAAGAAATAAGAAAATTTGAGAAAGCATGGAGAACGTCGTGCAAAGGAATGGAAGGAACAGTAAAACCCTTTCTCATTTATCTGTTTTGGAATGTGAAATGAAAATGTAAAAGAAATGTTATATTGTCCTCAAAAGTACTAATGGACAATAGAAATGTCCTCTATTTTACTGTACATCTCGTAAGTTTTATTATATGTAAACTAAAGTAGACTAAACTAACTTTCTTGTCCCTTTAGTTCAAAACAATTCTCAGCACAATTCTCTCTTTCACTCTCCCTTCAAACTTTTGGAATTTTCTTCTTCTTCTTGTGCTTTCAATTCAACCGCATCATTAACTCCTAAAAATAAAAATTCAACAAAAATATGAGTTAGAATTCTGCTCAAGTAACTAAAAAAATCAGTCTAAAAATAAAAAATAACATGTTTTTCCTAAAATGTCTAAATTCTATGAAAAATAAAAATCTTTATGAAAAACCAGTAATAAAAGCAGAAAAAGCACTTAAAACATACAATTAGACCATAAAATGTGAATCAACACAGTACTATCAACTACAAACATGATTATCAACACTGACAAAACAACCTTATTGATGACATAACCAAGTCATTTCCACAGCTTCACAAAGTTGTCATAACTGGCCGAAGCAACCAAACCATTTGCAGTAGAAACAGCCAATGCTGCAATAAGACCTTCATGAGCGGATAGAGTCATTGTCTTGTTCTCAGTCATGTCCCAGAGCTCCAATGACTGCACATCATGGTATCAATTGTAACAAGTCAAACTTACAAATCTTTATTACAAAACTTTCAAAATCAACTTCATACCACTTCAAACGTATAATTCCATTCATGAATCAAATTAATTTCCAAAATTTGTTGTTCCAAACATACTCTAAAGGAAACAAAAATAAGAAAAGGATGTATACTTGCCTTGTCACAACCAACCACCAGCAGAGAAGAATATGTTGGATGGAAAACACATGAGTGAAACTTATTGCCATTGCAGTTAAGCTCGTGAACACACTTCCCTTCATTACCTGATCTAAGAGTCCAAACCCTCACAGACTCGTCACTCACAGATGCCAGGAACTCCCCTGAAGGATCCCAACACAAAAAATGTATGGGTGTTGTATGTCCCTATAATCATATTAAAATCAAAGATGAATAAGACAAACTTACAAGAATCATAAATTACTGTTCAAGACACCAAAACAACAAATATATAAACTCCAAAGAATAAGAGCATGTCTAAAAATTTATACAAACTATACGTAAAAAAATTCAAACAACCTCTAGTGAATATAGACATGCATGTGTTTCCACATCAATTATTGAAATAACATTCTCAGCAGCTGCAGCTAGGAACCTCCCTAGACGAGGTTGAAATCTCATCTGATCAGTGCCACCCTAACCAGAAGAAGGAAGATTTGTCAGTTTACCAAACTCAAATGAAAACACATTGCGCAACCAATTAAACAAATGCATATGATAAGATTCTACCTTTGAGACTCTAGCACAACTACCTTTGTCAATGCTCCAATATCGTATCTCACCATTAAAATCACAAGAGCAGATAAGATCATCTTTATTAGGGTGAAAATCTAGTGACATAACAGGTGAAGAATGACCTGTAAAAGCACGAAGCGAATATCCAGACTGCATTGGAAATTAAACTATCAGTTTTGTAGTGTAAGTAATTGTATTTATAATAAGAAACCAGCACAAAAACTGTAATTCTTTCAATTAAGTACATATTTCAGGAATAGATAAGCAAACACATTTTGTAAGTCATGCTTTAGAATCAGAGAAAATCTTATTTGTGTGACATGCTTAGCCAAGTTATTACAAGATATAGACATTAAATCTATAGAGGAATTCTCAAAAGCAGTAACATTAGAGAAAGATAAACATTATGAACTAACATTATCAACATCCCACACCCTGACAGTTCTGTCCATAGAAGATGTTGCAAGGCGAGGCATGCTTGGACTGAAACGGACATCGGTGACTAGAAAAGAATGCTCTTCAAGAGTAGCCTTTTGGTTTAGAGAATCTGTGAACCATAAAACAGCCTGCATTATGAAAAAGAACAGAATAATTTCAGTGCAAATTTGAGTCAAATGGGTTGAAAAATAAAACAGTAAATATTTCCCAGAAAAATGCATTAACTAACCTTTCTGTCATGGCCACCACTAGCAAGCAATTTCCCATCAGAGGAGAAATGGCAACAGACAACTTTGTCAGTGCTTGCACGTACAGAATTGATTTCAGAAAATGTTAAACCTGAACCTAAAGTGAAGCCATGGCCTAGTTACAAAGTAGTTCGAGTAACATGGTTATATTATTAGAGACAGGGATTGAGTAATACCACCGGACGATGTTGACCCCATATGCGTCATTGTTCTTGATCTAGAGTCACCTCCTACCTCCTTCTCGTTTCTTGATCTTCAGTGCTTTTTTTCTTGGAAACTCTAATTTGTTGTGATACCCGCCATTTGTTCTAGATATATATAGAACCTAATCCTACTTTCAAAGGCTCTTGAACTCCTTCCAGTGTGTACCCATAAGCGTAAGATGTTGAGATTAGTTAGGTTCATTATTACTAACGAGATTAGTTAGTTCCGTTATTACTAACGAACTTAACAGATAGTTTCTATCATAATTAGAAGCTTTGAAGGTGAGTGTTCTGTGAGGGTTGAGTCAAGTCTCAAGAGCCAAGACCCATTGCTCCGAGAAAGGACTTCACAGGTCCAACTGTCACCATAGCAAACAGTTACCTCTTTACCATGTAATGAAGTTGTTGTCATGCTAAAGTGTCACTTCGCTTTTGTAGTAATTTCAAAAGCCCTTAAACCGCCCATATGGCTAAGATTAGTTAAAATTAGTTATGTTCATTATTACTAACGAGATTAGTTTAGTTCCGTTATTATTAACCAACTTAACAGATAGTTTATGTCATTAGAAGCTTTCGAGGTGAGTGTTGTGAAGGTTTTTCTCCAACTTTCACTGTCAAATCCCAAACAATTTACTGCAACTGTCACACTAGCAAACAGCTACGGATTTAAAGCGCAATGTAATGAAGTTGTTGCCATGTTAAAGTGTCAGTTCGCATCACTCTGATATGTTAGCAACAATTACGACCACTATTGACTTAATCAAATTTTAAGGTTTTTAATTCCTATTAAAGAAAAATATTTTACTGAATATTCTAAATATTTTTATTTTCTAGTTGAGTTTCTTTTATATGATTTTGTCATCGATTTCACATCATCCTTATTTATGTGTCTCAATATAAAAATAAAAAATAATATAATTAAATTTTAAATTTTTCATAAATTTAAGTACTTTTAATTAAGTTCTTATTAAAAAAAATTATTTTATCAAATGTGTAAAATTTTATTTGAATCTCAACTATCAATTGATATGACATATTCATCTGATTTTTCAGTTTCAATAATCATAACATCACTAGCTTTAACAATAAAAAAATATTGAACTCTAAAATTTTAAGTATTTTTATCAGACTAATTTATTTTTTATTTTTAATTTAGTATTTAGTCTAACAAAAGGAGTAGATGTCATTTCTTATAAATATTATTATTATTCAATTTCGTAATATTATATTTGAAACTATAAAATTAAGACAATCCTATCATTTCACTAGAAGCCAAAATAGAAAGGGACTCAATTAAAAAATACAAAAATTTTGAACATTAAATAAAATTTTATTATACTATTTTTTATTTTTATGTAAATTATGTAAGTAAACAATGATGATACAAGATAACGATATATCAGTTTAATTAATGGAAAAATTAAACAGAAGATACCCAAATAAAAATATAAAAAATCGAATAATCAATTACACAAAACATTTTAATAAAAAAATCAATTAAAAATATTAAATTTATAATAGATTTAAAACTAAAACCTAAATTTATTGACAAAGAATGATGACTCTTTATAATTAGAAATATGTGGATTGTTAGATGACACTAAATTGAAATGTTTTATTGTAATTAACACAATGAAGTGATTAAAACGTTCAGTAATGATTAACAACACTGACATTTCATCTCTAAAAAAAAGAATGTTTTCAAGAATTAAGAAAACCACCAACTCCTAGGTAAAATTGTTAACCTTTTTATCAAAGCCACATTCAACAATATTAATGGTGACCAACACACATGACTTGTAATGTCTAGATTGGCATAACGTTATACTATATATTGTTATAAGTTCAATCATAATTTTATAAATCAATTATAAACATATGTTTCACAGGATTTTAGAATATATGATTCTCACATAATATATATGATAGTAAGATAAACTTACCTTAATCAATGAGAATATATATGATAGTAAGAGAAACTTACCTTGATTAATGAGAGATCTAATTAAAGAACTTCAATCTTCTTTTTCCAATCTATCTCTTTCAGTCACTCTTCTTCCCCACACACTTTCTTGATGGTCAATTGCAGAAAACCTCACACTGCAGAGACAGAAGCCTAATTTCTTTCTGTAACCTCCTATAACTACCAATAGGTCCTTCTATTTTATTAAATCACAAATGAGTCACATTAATGAAATATATTTATTTATTTTCTTACATTCTCCCACTTGACTCATGTGCTGCTATAATATTTCATGATTTAATAAATTGCATAAATCATAATGCGCATTCATCATACTTAAAGATATAGGAACAATAAGAGTCATAACGGTTACATGTCATTCAATCAACACATTCCCTTCCATGCACTACTGTATCATCCTTCTCCTTAATATGACTTCATTATGAGAAGTCCGTAACGATTTCAAACATAATGTCATCTTTCATCAGTAATAACATAATCTGTTTTCTACATCATAATCATAATTTGCATGCACATTCATAAGGAAAAAAACATATATTTCAGAAACTTGCACAATAATGAGCTTAGGGTGTCAAATAAGCATTAATAACAACATACAACATTCAACATTCACTAGTACACATAATGTCCATATTTTCTACATGGTCAGTAAATATTTTGGGCGGTAACCCTTTTCTTAAAGGGTCAGCAATCATAAGATCGATGATAACATGTTCAATTGACACTCTATGTTTCTGAACTTCTTCTGTAATGACAAAGTATTTCAATTTCATATATTTAGCACCTTTGGAATACTTGTCAATCTTTCTAGAAAATGAGATTGCTGCAGAATTATCACAATAATTTTTAACGACTTGGCAATACTATCAACTACTCCAAGTCCTGAAATAAAATTCTGCATCCAATTAGTTTGAACTGTGACCTAAAGTATGTCACAAATTCAGCTTCCATAATTGATGCAACAATGACTAACTGCTTCGCACTTTTTCATGGAATCACTCCTCTGGCTAAAGATATACATAACCAAATGTAAACTTTCTAGTATCCACACAACCAGCAAAATCTGAATCTTTATATCTAATCACCTTAAGGTAATCAAACCTTTTATAAGTAAGCATGTGATTTTTTATTCCTTGTAAGTATCTTAAGACTTTCTTTGCACCAAGCATACTAACTGCAAAGCTAATATCTGGCCTCATACCTGTTTGAGCACACATCAAACTCTCAACAACAGATGCATAAGGGATATTCTTCATCTATTTCTGTTCCAAATCATTCTTTGGACATTGCATAAGACTAAATTTATCTCCTTTCTGGGAGATGTTGAACATTTATCCATTATGAACCTCTCTAAAACTTTATAAATATATGTTTTCTGAGACAAACCAACAATCTTTGTGATCTATCACGGAATATTTCTATTCCTATCACATAGTATGCCTCACTCATATTTTTCATTTTGAAGTTATCAGAGAGAAACTTATTAGTCTCACTTAATAAACCAAGATCATTAGTTGCAAGCAAGATATCATCAACATATAGTATCATAAATATAAACTTGCTTCCACTGACCTTCAGATATATACATCAATCAACAATGTTTTTCTTAAATCTAAAGGACGTAATAATATAATTGAACGTAAGATATCATTGTCTGGAAGCCTGTTTAAGTCTATATATTGATTTCTTAAGTTTACACACCATGTGTTCCTTTCCTTCTTCAATGAACCCCACTGGTTGGTCCATATAAACATCATCTCAATTCTCATACAGAAAAGCGGATTTAGCATCCATTTGATGCAACTCAAGATCATAATGAGCTATCAATGCCATGATGATTCTGAAAGAATTTTTCTTGAAAACAGACAAAAATTTTCCTTATAATCAATGTCATCCTTTTAAGTAAAATCTTTGGGAACCAATTGAGCCTTGTAACGTTTGATATTGCCATGAGAGTCATGCTTAGTCTTAAAGACTCATTTACAATTAACTATTTTCCATCCTTATAACAATTTCACAAGGTCCCATACACAATTTTGTGCCAATGATTTAAACTCATCTTTCATGGCATTTAACCATTTATCAAAATTATCATCATTCATGATTTCTGAAAATGAAACTGGATCATTATCAATACTTAACTCATTTTCTGACTCTTGTAGATAAACCACATGATTATTCGAAATAGTAGATTTCTTCTCTCTTTGAGATCTTTGTAATATTATTTCTTGTGGTTGTTCTACTACAGGTTCATTGTTAACTTCGGGATCATTAATTTGTTTCTTGATTGTTGTGTGATTCATCAACATAAGGAACAATAATTTTTGAAGTAGAAGTACTAGTTAAAGGAACTTGCACTTTAACTTCCTTAATCTCTACATTTCGTGAAGCTTCACTCCCACTAGATTCACCATTCTCAATGAACCAAGAATTTTCAATTTCAAAAATCCTTGTACTATTGGCAGGATAGTAAAACATATACCATTTCTATTTTTCTAAATAACCAATGAAATATCCACTGATTGTTCTTGCATCCATTTCTTTACCTGTGGATTGTATAGTCTAATTTTGGCCTAACAACCCTAAATATACAGGTGTCTTAAATTGGGTTTTGTCCACAATTCAAAAGGTGTCTTTTGAACTGCCTTAGTAGGAACCCTACTCAATAGATACATGGCAGTTTTTAAAGCATACATTCACAACGATACTGGTAGATGAATTACTTAACATGCTCCTAACCATATCCATTAAGGTTTGATTATGTCTTTCTGACACACCATTTTGTTTTGGCATACCCAACATTGTGTATTGAGAACAAATACCACGTTTCTCAAGGAACATAGCAAACAACCCAGGGTGTTGTCCACTTTTATCATATCTTCCATAATACTCACCAATAAAATTGTTAAAGTACTTCTCTTTATTGAAAGAATTTACCTCAAAAGGTCCACATATATCGGTGTGTATAATTTTAAGTAGTTGAGTGCTTCTTGTGGCTCCTTTCTTTGTGTGTTTTGTTTGTTTGCCTTTAATACAATCCACACATACATTCAGATCACTAAAATCTAAATTTGGAAGAATTTCAATCTTTACTAATCTTTCCATCCTTTCTTTGGAAATGTGTCCCAAACGTTTATGCCACAAGTAAGCAACACATTTATCCACTAAATCACGTTTAGTGCCAACACTATGATGCAAGGTCATAAGAGTTTCAACATATAAATTATCAAGATTCAATTTATATAAACCATCAAAAAGTGTACCCGACCCAATCATGCAAGTACGCTTATAAAACTGAAACAACTATTCCCAAACTTAAAAGAGTATCCAACAACATGAAATTTAGACAAGGAAACTAAATTCCTAGAAATACTAGGTACAAAAAAAGTATCCAACAAGTCTAAAAAAAATTTAGTGTCAAGGATTAAACGATAAGTTCCGACATATTCCACTAAAATTTTCTCTCTATTCCCCATGAAGAAAAACTTTGCATTTGAGTTTATGATTCAGATTGAAATAAATCTCTATATCATATTAGAAACATGAGACATACATCAAGGATCGATCCACCAAGTATTATGGGGAACTCTATTAAATTTAATTCAAAACATACATGAGCATTATGCTCATCTTTCTTTTTTAACCAAGTTTTTACGTTTTGAGCAATCTTTCTACAAATGTCTAGACTTCCCACATAAATGACATTTGTCATTTTTCTTCTAGATTTTTGTAAAGGAATCTGTAATCTTTAATGGTCCTTTACCCTTTCTATGTTTCTTATAAACTTTCTTTCCAACTCCTTGATTATTCACATAACGAATGGAGTAGTTTCTTTGATTCTTAAGTTTGGTCTCCTCCTAAACCAACATATTGTGCAATTTATGCACATCCCATTTATCTTTCATGGTATTATAGTTCATTTGGAAAGGACCATACTCATGGTAATGAGTTCAGAATGAACTGCACAAGAAAATTCTCATCCACAACCATTCCAAGAGACTTAAGTCTTGCTACAATATTTATCATCTCAATGACATGTTCGTGCATAGTACAAGAACCATCAAATTTTATGGTGGTTAAAGTATTCATTAATGTCTCAATAAGAGACTTACCAGTAGTTTGGGAGCGCTCTTCCACAAATTTGATAATTTTTTTTACACTTTTAGTTTTGATAAGAGCTGACTTAATATTACTTGCTATGCTCATTCGCATAAACATCAAACTTCCCAGGCTTTATAATGGATTTTCTCTTCAATGCTACTAACATCAGTAATAGCAACAAACTTCACAACATGAAAAACCATATCAAGATCCAACACACCTAGGTGAAAATGGACCTGTTCGCTCCAATCAGAAAATTTTAACCTATTAAATATTAAAACAAACATAACTTGCGTATGTAAAGATACAAGAACATATATTGCAATTAACACATGTCTAACATTAATATTTTGAGTTATACATTAAGCACACTATACAAATTCAGATAGCAAACAGACATTACATGCATACTAATGTTCTCCTTTGGGTGATATATTAATATACAAAACACAATTATGCTAATAATATTAACATTATTTGGTAAAAGATATGCACTAATTAGAAAAACTTATTATCTTTGGATATATAAATAGAACTAATAATACATACCCACTACCAACAATCATGTCTATCAATTATAAGAACAATTAATCAACCTTTGGACAATCCATAAATGCCTTATAATGAACTTGAATTAATCCATAAATCAATTATTTATAATTTATCATTCATTCTATGGATAATTGAAATAAAGATTATCACTAATTTGGAATTAAAATAAAACATAAAGATTTGATCATTTTGGTGATAACAAATCTATCATACAATTAATCCCAATTGAAACAAAAATCATCATTAATTTGGAATTAACCAAAACATAAAGATTTGATCACTTTGGTGATTAGAAATCTATCATACGATCAATCCCAATTAAAATAAAAATTATCATTAATTTAGAATTAACCAAAACATACAGATTTGATCACTTTGGTAATTACAAATCTATCATACGATTAATTCTAATTAAAATAAAATAATCATTAATTTGGAATTAACCAAAACATAAAGATTTTAATCACTTTGGTGATTACAAATCTGTCATACGATTAATCTCAAAAATTAATCAATTCATCATACGATTAATCCTAATAATTAATCAATTCATAAATTAATTATAATTGATATAACAGGAAATAATCATAATTAATCCATAAAACCTTGTCTTTGATTAGCTATTAAATTTCCAAAATTTCATTGATAGGCTAGGGTTGGACCTACATGCATTTCCTACCACTTTCTATCTCACTGTTGCAATTCCATATTTCAATCAATCGTATGTGCATATATGTGCAGCGGAAGACAAGCATAAGAACTTCAAATAATTAGCACACACCCTTGATTCATAAAATAAATAAATAAGATAGGAGTAGATACCTTCATAAACCAAAAATTAACCTTGATCTCACAATTTATTTTATGAAATCAATTAAGAAAGCATTAAGACCATTGCGATTCCGATGAAACAAAGCAACAATGGTTTTCAAGTAAATTATGCCAAGCATGCAGCAATAAAAACAATTAATAATTTTCACACACACATAAACTCTAATTTACGGTAACATAATTTGTAATTCTTTTATAATTTTATTTGAAATTATGATTCATAAAATTTGGAAAATTATCAATAATGTAGAATCACAAAATTCAAATAGTCCTGTTGTGATATCACACGTAAGTTCAATCATAATTTCACAAATTAATTATAAGCATGTTCTACGGGACCTTAGAATCTATGATTCTCACATAATATAATGATAGTAAGAGAGACATACCTTGTCCATGAGAGACCTAATCAATGAACTTCAATCTCCTTTTCCCAATCTATCTCTTTCAGTCATTCTTCTTCCCTGCACACTTTCTTAATGGTCAATTGCAAGGAACCCTCACATTACAGAGACAAAACCCTAATTTCTTTCTGTAATCAACATCTATGTGATTACTATTAGCTATTTATACAATAAATAACCTTTCATAATTACCAATAGGTTCTTCTATTTTATTAAATCATTAAATCACGCTCAGACTCACAATTATATTTCACATGAGTCACATTAATAAAATATATTTATTTATTTTCATACAATGGTCGCTTTGTTTTTCAGAATATTTCCTTTTCATATCAATATTTAGTTGTTGTTGACACGGATTATTGACAAGTAAAAAGTGGTACCTAATAATAAAAATATGTTTTCAATACTTAAAATATAATTGTATTTTGCTTTTGGTTCGTATAGAAAAATCTTAAATGTTGATTCCTGTAAAACCTATTTTCATTTTGGATCATGTTATTTTGTTCTAAATCCAGTAAACTATTTATTTACTTTAGTTCAATCCTTCCAATATTATGATTTTTTTTTAATTTGTACATTTAAAATATTCAATAAGAACTAAAAGGTAAATAATCTATAAAAAAAAACACACAATATTTATAGGGCTAAAAATACCAAAACCAAAACATAAATTCAAAGACCGAAAGTCAGGAAAAAACAATTTATAGGCAAAAACAAATTATGATCATATTTCAAGTACCAAAAACATTTAAGCCTGACTAATATTTCAAACTCTAGACATTATGAATGAGGCTTGGACACCATGCAATGAACCAACTATCCAAAATGCTAAAAGCTTAGATTATTGGGTGAGGCATATGAATCAGTTTATTCTTTGTTTAAAGTATATATGCGCTTTCCAAAATATGACAAATGATTATAACTTAGAAGAATAGTGTGTTACTTTTCTTCTCGTTTTATGTATTTTTTTTTTTCTCTTTTTAGGCTTATGTATTGACATAACTTAAAATTCATGCCATGCAAAATTATGGTTGTGGCGACCCTCTATGCTGAGTTTGTTGATTTGTCTTTTACCCCTCTAGTTTTGTGTAGGATGGAAAAGAAATTACAATTTGAATATTAGGATTAGGAGTAAACTTATACAAATATCTAATAAGGGGATGATAATGTTGTAAATTTATGATTTAATCCAGTTTTAAGTCTTTTAATAAACTTCCTATTAGAAAAATATTCTATTGAGTACTTAAAATTTTTTATTTTGTAATTGAGTTTCTTTTGTTTGATTTTATCATTAATTGACTTGACATGACTGTTACCTCACATCATCCTTATTTATGGGTCTCAATATAAAAAATAAAAAATAATATAATTAAATTTTAAGTTTTTCGTAAATTTAAGTGCTTTTTAAT
>Ga0123340_1002380_pt1 | contig 16904 bp, 19 predicted proteins | sample SirMexnodulemix_FD_89961 | JGI IMG/M metagenome (GOLD analysis project Ga0123340, IMG submission 89961) | Root nodule microbial communities of legume samples collected from Mexico - Siratro Mexico nodule mix | ecosystem: Host-associated > Plants > Roots > Nodule | place: Mexico: Nepantla... | reverse complement strand
TAGAGTGCTTAGGCTGAGGTCAGATCAATGATGTAGAAATGTGCAGTCAGTTTCCAAGCTCCAGCAGAATGCAGAAAATCAGTTCTTGATGAATTCTTTGAAAACTTCAAATGATCTTGATCTCAAAAAGTGTGGTAGCGTTTTCTCTCAAGTCAAATCAGTGTAGTATGTTTGAAAATTCTCTATGTTGTATTCTTTTGAAAACGCACCAGCTATTTATAAACAGCTGTAGTGACAGCTGTCAAACTTTAGTCGATTGATTTGACACTCATTCGACTAAATTTTAAAAGACAATTAAAAAGGTTTATAAAAATATGAAATCTGTTTTTAATGATTTTTAAAACCTTACTAAACTCCATTTTCACAGTGGAGCTTATCAATGATCAGTACATTCATCATCACAGATTTTAACCTCAATCTAGACACACCAACACTACCTAAAGCCTAGACCCAAAAACTCCAATCTCCATGCATCTTCACTTGAAAGCACTTGGTCTTGACTTAGTCAACATGACTGGTTGCTTCAAATTAACTCAGCAGCTTCAGTTATAATTGGTTGGGCTTCATTAAATCAATATAGCATCTTCTGGTGCTAACAATCTCCCCCAGTTTGATGAAGATAGACAATGGTGTGTTGTGTTGTCTAGTTCAAACCTGTAACAACTGAACTCAATAGTAGTAGATTAGCAATCTGTATTAAACAAGTTCAGTAAACAGTTTCCAGTAAATTAATCAAATTGTAATCAAATAGATTTCATGCAATCTCATGCTCAAACCAGTTTTGATCAACAACTCTGCATTTATGCAATTGCTCCCCCATAATCCATCAACTTCTCCATAATCCATTGCCTCGATCACAGTTTTAAAGAATGAAAAAAAAAACTAGAATTAGCATAAACATAGTACTTCCAAATTTCATTCATATAAAACAGTGTTACATTTTGGGCAATAGAATATGAGTGACTTAATCAGCCGACAATACACTGAATAATCATAACTAGTCCTAGAGCAATTATCCTAGATAAACCAGCAGTTACAACATCAGCCGATCAGCAGAAGTACAAACACCAAACTAGCACAATAAACATAACACAATAACAAACCTAGCAAAGACCTAAACAAACAACCAAGCAAAGACAACACACAACCTAAACTTCTCCCCAACACATAGCCTAAACAACCAACACACAGCCTAAACTACTCCCCCATTGTCTTCAACAAATGGAGAGAGACAACCACTTAGTTATGCAATGTATGGTCTACTCGTCTGGTGGGAAGAATAAAGTCTCAATCTTGGACTGAATATAATCAACTTGGTTCTCAATCAGTTGAAAGTGTGTCTGGCAGTACTCGTGATGCACACAGTGTTGGTCCTGCATGTTGTTTAGTTGGTTGAACATCCTTTGTTCAAATCCAGCAAAATAATCTTGTCCAGCAGCAGTAATAGGTATTTCACTCGCCATTCCAGCTTGATCATGATCCATATTAGCTTCATCAGCTTCATCCTCAGATTCCTCAGACTCTCCTTCAATTGATTCTTCCTCATTATCATCATCAATTGTTTCTTCATCAGCCTTACATACCCGTTTCCTGTTTTTCAGTTTCACCAGCCCGATTTTGGTTAAATTTGCTATGGAAACCTGATTTACTGTCTTGACTTCCTCAACAATCTCGTCCTCAACATCAATCTCAAAGTAATCAATAAAGTTTGATAACATTATCACATAGGGGATGTGATACTCTAACTTCTTGCCCACTTTGAACAAGTGATCACGGATAACTTGAATCCAGTTGACTCAGATTTTGGACGTGATACAATACATAAGAATCAAGTCTTCCTCAGTCAAGGTAGCATGATTGAAGCCTCTGGGTGTGAGTATCCAGATAACAATGTAGGCCAGAATTCTTGGTATTGCTGCTAAACCACCAACATTATAAGTTCTGGACATAGAGGACTGATCTCTAAGGCAAGATTTGTAAAACTGCACCTTGTTGAAACTTCCCAGATCAGCAGAATTTCCTCTGGCTACAACAGCTCCTTCATTATTCAAGCTTGTGACATTCATCCAAACATCCTCACTGATAGCAAAGTCGATTCCTTTCACCTGTGAGTATATGCACTCATCATCATACCACATGTTTGTTAGAAAAACCTTAACCAAATATGGATAAGTACTTCCAGTCAGCTTCAGGAATTGGTCCAGCTTCTGAAATTTAGCATACTTCTTACTTCACCCAGTGTTTCTTCTTTAAGCCAATCTAGGTTTAACATCTTTGGAGAAATGATTATCTTTCTGCAATAGAGCTTGTAGTAGTCGTCTATGCTTTCCTGGTTTCTGCAGAACCACCTTTCAAGATAGTCACTCTCATTTGGTTCTTTTGAACCAGCATTCTTGACCACAGCCAGCTTTGTTCTCTTTCTCGGGTTGGATGATGAAGCCATTTAGAATGCACTGATTTGAGATAGAATGGATTCCCACACAGAACAAGTAGTATTTGTGAAGTGATGTCTGAATGTATGCATGTCCAACTAAAAATATAAAGACAGATTAATTCACTACACCCTAGAGCACTGATTGACAGTACACTGTACAACATCAAATCCCAACAAATTGAGATACTACACGCTATCAGTATTCTAACAGACTGGGATACTTAGCTTTGCAGAGATTCCCTCAAAAACAGCTTTTGCTTGTTGACTGCCAATACTTCAACGCCACGCGGAGTTCTGGAAACTCTCTCTCGTCACATGCTGAGCGTAACCTTGGTCAATTTTGTCTTATTCGGTCAACAACTCACTGTTTTGTAATGAGCTTAGTTCCAGTTTAACTGATTCAGTTATACAGCTCCATTCTAGTTGGATTTCAACTCTCGTCCAGCTTCACATGCATTTAGCATTTCCATTTAAATTAGTTATGATTTATACAATAAAAAAAATTAAAATATTATAAAATTGAATCTGTTGCAGTGAACTGTGAAGTGCCACGAAGAATAAAAACTGCTAATAGAACATAAGATATAAATGATTCACAACACATGTTTGATATCCAGTATACCGAGTTCATTTCTTAGAAAATTAAATCTTTCTTTACTCAAGGGTTTTGTAAACAGATCAGCAAGTTGATTCTCAGTACTAACAAACTGAATTTCACAATCTCCATTAGTGACATGGTCTTTAATGAAATGATGGCGAATTTCAATAGGCTTAGTCCTTGAATGTTGAACTGAATTCTTTGTAAGATTAATGACACTGGTGTTGTCACATAATAATGGAATTTTAGACTAGTTAAGACCAAAATTACTTAACTGTTGTTTCATCCACAAGGTTTGCGCACAACAGCTTCCAGCTCCAATGTATTCAGCTTCAGCAGTTGGCAATGCCACACACGCTTATTTCTTGCTGTGCCATGAAACTAAACTTGATCCCAGCAAGTGACATGTCCCACTAGTGCTTTTCCTGTCTATTTTGCAACCTGTAAAATCAGAATCAGAATATCCTACTAAATTTAGAGATACATCAGCAGGATACCATAGTCTGATGTTTATTGTTCCTTGCAAATACTTCATAATTCTCTTTACTGCAGTGAAGTGTGCCTCCTTAGGATTGGATTGAAATCTAGCACAGAGGCACACACTGAACATGATATCTGGTCGACTGGCAGTAAGATAGAGCAATGATCCAATTAATGCTCTGAATTTAGTCTGATCCACACTGGCTCCTTTCTCATCTGAATCTAAATAACAGTTAGTTGCCATAGGTGTTACACTTTCTTTACAGCTTTCCATATTAAACATTTTCAGCAACTCCTTGCAGTACTTGATTTGACTTAGAAAAATCCCATGATTCAGTTGCTTGATCTGCAGTCCAAGGAAGTAGTTGAGCTCGCCCATCATGCACATTTCAAACTCTCCCTGCATAGCTGCAACAAACTACTTGAACAGATTTTGATTAGTAGATCCAAAGATAATATCATCTACATAGACTTGCACTAGAATAATATCAGAACATGCTTTCTTAATAAACAAGGTCTTCTGTTTGACCTCTCTCATATGAATGAGATAACAAGAAACTGCTTAACCTCTCATACCACTGTCCAGGTGCTTGCTTCAAGCCATATAGTGTTTTCTTTAGCTTGAAGACATGATTGGGATGCTTATGATCTTCAAAACCCTGTGGTTGACTAACATACACCTCTTCATATATGTAACCATTAAGAAATGCACTCTTGACGTCCATTTGGTGTAATTTGAATCTGTTCATGCTTGTGTAGGCTAGCAACAGTCTAACGACCTCAAGTCTTGCCACAGGTGCATATTCTCCATAATCAATTCCTTCTTCCTGATTGTAACCCTTTGCAACCAATCTAGCTTTGTTTCTCACAATAAAGGACAAGAAAAGGGAGTCAAGAAGAGTGAAAAAATAAAGAGAAGGTATTAGAAAAAGAGAAATACTTTGAGTGAGTTTCATTGTACATATTGTTATTAAGAGCAATTAGAAAGAGGGTTGTATACTAACCACTGTATATCCTTCACTCTGTGAAGTATATCTAGTGAACTTATATTGTTATCTCTTTTGAGAGTGTTTTTCTCATTGTTGAGATATCTTGATCTTAGGGGGAGATTAGGACTCGTTTTACTTTGAGAGGTGTAAAATACTCATTTCTAGAGAGGTGTTGAAACTCGTGTTAGTAAAAGGTCTTAAGCAATTTGCTTAAAGCAACTAGACGTAGCTCTTGTTATAGGGTGAACTAGTATAAATTTGTGTATACTTTTCTCTTATCTATACTTGTTATACGCTATCTTTGAATTGTTTATAATTCGTGATTTGAGTTCAAAATTCATTCAACCATTCACCCCCCTTCTAGATCAAAGTGCACCTTTAGTTGGTATTAGAGATAACCTTAGGGTTTAATTCTTAACAGAATTTGAGAAAAAGATCCTTGGAAAAATCATGTAATACGAAGGTCAAGAAATTAACAGGCCACCCTTGTTTAAGGGAAAGAGGTCTGATTATTAAAAGTTGAGGATGACATCAATTTTGGAATACAATAGTGTGGGTATCTTAAACATCATCAAGAAACGTATTCCCTCTTTAGTGGAGTCCTCTAGAAATCTTACTGAATAAGAATCCTGGAATGAGGAGCAGGCGACATTGTACCAACTTAATGCTAAAGTCAGAGATATCTTGTTATGTGTGTTGTTTGAAGAGGAGCTTTCAAAAGTCAATACTATGTGAAGCACAAAAGATGTGTGGGAGACTCTTGCTCTGTTTCATGAACAATGAGAAAATATCTAAATCAATCTAACTCAAAGATTGATCACGCTTGCCTCATGGCAAAAGCTACAAATAACTCTACATTAGAAGAGTCTAAAGAGGAGACACACATTACCACTATGGGAGATAAATTGGAAAACACCATCTCTAATGATTCAAATAAAGAGGTATATTTCTTTAATATACACTCTCTTAAAGAAGCTTATCAAAAAGTTATTTTTATTAATACTCATTTAGCTTTTGAATATAAAACACTGAAAAAGGATTTTACAAATTCTTGTAAAGAAATTAAATATATGTAAAAAGAGAACTTGAATGTTTTGATAAAAGTTTAGACCTTGTAAGAACTAATCAAAGTTTAAGTGCATGAATCTAGATCCAAAAAGGAAGATTGAAACTCAAAATATTGATCTAGGAAAGATTAACAAATAATTGGTTTTATTAAAAGGAAAATTAGACCTATTGAACCATTTAGTAGTCAATTAGTTGACAGTCTATTAGGAGAAAATTATGATCTTAGAAAGATAATATCAAATACAAATATAAACGAGGAATCTTTAGATGTGTTGATTAAAACCTTAAGAAGTTTATATGATAAGGTAGGGATAGGATATTATGAAATTAAAGATAATGAAAATAAAGCATCTACCAGTGCATTGTCTAGTCTTCATCCAAAGTGTTTACAAGTTCTACATCTCATTCTCATAAAACGTTTACTAGCTACTCTACAACAACTTTCAAGAACAACTTTAAAAGGAATTGTTATAAGAAAACTAACATGAAAGGACGCATAACAGTATGGGTACCAAAAGAAAAATTCTTTCTCTTGTAGATATGTTGGATCTAGTCAGATGAGGATGAAACATTCACATTTTACTAACGAAGGTTCATCTAAAATCAGACAGTCACGTCTACAAGATAAGTGTTCATTTTGCTAGCATCACTAGTCTAGAACTTTTACACTTTAGACAGTCTAGGATATATGTGCATTAGACATTCTAATAGAGTTTACATGCATTTGGTGATATGTGACTGTCTAGGCAAGATGTGATATTTTTTGCATAAAGTTATTTAAAATTTCATTTACAATAACTTGTTTATTGAATTTTTGTTTTATTTTCTTTTTAAAACAGATATGTTTAGTACAATATTTTCAGTTTTTGAAAAATAATTAAACATTATTGTAGAAAAATTGAACTTGACTTGTTGGTTGCGACAGTCAAAACAATATAAATCACTTGAATGTTTTCTATCCACTATCTCATTTACTTTGAATGTTATTATCATCTACACTAACCCAAGAAAGTGAGTTATTGTGAGAATGTGAACTAAAAATGCTTTCAATCATAACTCTGTTTGACCCTTTTTTTCTATTCTTGATATGTTTGATCGCATGAAGAAATTATGATCTAATCATTTAGAATCATTAATGAAGAAATTCGAATGAGTTGCATAATTTGTGTTTGTCTTAACCTCTTAGACGAAGAAGCTAAGTTCAAAATAAGTTTTTAGAAATATCTTAGTTTGACAAATTCTTGTTGAGATTGTACCATATGCATTACATAAGATGGAATATGTTGAAAATATTTTATGAAAATATACTTTATCATGCTAGTTTGTTGATACAAAGTTATGTAGCTAAAATTTCTTTAATTGTGATCTATCAAACGCAAGAATCACAATTTGATCTTTTGTTAGTCAATGAAAAGTATCATAAGACAGATGATTCAATAGAGTCAATTAGTTACATCCGACATGATATATCAAATGAAAGAGGTTATAGTGTATGTGTGTGATAAACTAAACTATTTTCTAAAAATCATCATGTAAACATTATCTTTTAACATTTCTTGTAAGTTCCATATAAATAAAAACATAGAAATTATAGTATCTTTCTTTATAATAGAAATAAAGGACAAGTAATTTGCTTACAAGGATAATTTCCAAAAGCAAAGGCTTGGTTGGAAATTTAGGAGAACCAACCAAACAAGGCCTAGATTTTTCATCTTTTTGTAAGGGCCTTGTTTGGAAGGGATAGGACATCAACCAAAGAAACTCTAAATACTTCATTTATGTGGTCATGCCTATATAAACATGTAAGTCTTTCATTGTAAAACAACTTACAATTTAATAACAATTTGATCATGAGCTTTTCTATCATTTTTTAGTTCATCAAAAGGTTAGTTCCTTAATCTTACAATCTTATCTTAAATATTCTAAATTCAAGTGGCGATTTTTCTATTGCACTTACCCTTTTGAGAGAGTGGCATATTCTTCATTTTCTGTCTTTTCTATCGTTTATTTCCCTTAGTTTGTTCTTAAGAATCAAATTTTCAGACTTGTTTAATCCCTTGATTAAACTCATGTCGAGTGGAGTGACTCTAAAGAACATAGGTGTTCTTATATTTTTTTAATTCCTTGGTTGTCTTTTACATATGTTCAATTAATTATCTTTGAATTGGGTTATTCTATGAGTTCTTAAACTCTTAACCATGGTTGAGACTCATATGCATCTACTAAAGAAGATTCAGGCAATTTCAACTGATTAAAGTGCTTGAACTTGAATTCTATGGATTATTGTATACGGAAACCACAACTTAATCAGCTATTTTTGTATCTAATCCTTTTATAAATAAATTCATTGACTGTTTCTGATATTGTTCAAAATGTTATGAGTTATTGGTTAATCATTGAATATAAGTCATTTTGATTGATCTTACCTTCTAATTCAGAAGTAGATGCTTATCATTTGGTATCTAGAGCATATGGTTTCAAATATAATGTACTTGACTCAAGAACATGATTAACACTTTGTTGTTGTTTTAGTTCTAAAGTGATGTAAATAAGGATGAAAAAGAGTTTATTAAAGAAAGAGAAGAAGAGATGAGAAGAATAAACACAAAAAGTATGACAAAGAAGAAAAAAGATTCCATGAAGACTAACAAAAGGAAGATTCCAAGTTTTGGAAGAGGAGATTAGAGGACATGTACATATGTATTTAGAAACTCATGTTTTTAACTTGAGAGAAGGCTTGGAAAAAATTCATGCACTCTTGAAGTTGGAAGTGTCATTTGGAGTTTTTAACTACCACATGTCACTTTCACAATGCACATAGGGTATTTGAGTGTTAACCCTTCAAGCCTTCAAAAGTCTTTTTGTGTCCATTGAAAATTAAATAGGTGCCTCACATGTGACTTTTCCAAGATTCATCATTGCTTTTCACATGTATCTCCCTGAAGTCAAGGAACTACCCATGCGCACTCCCTAATTTCAAGGGATTAACGTGTTAGACTTAGTTAAGTGAGTTAACTCATGATTAGCAAAGTTAACTCCATCTTTTTGTCCATTCCAGTCCTTAGGAAGAAATCCCTCTATATTTATAGGAGTCTTATCTATTTGTAAACATTACCTTGAAGATTAAATGAAATTCTCCTTTGTGAGTGCGTTGAGAGTTCTCCACTCTTGTTTTGGTTCTTATCTTGATAAGTTTTCTTAAGTGGTGAACTTCCTTACACTTATCTTTTAGTTATTGAATTAATAGTGGCATGTTCTTACTTGTTTTCTTATCTCAATCCATTTTCCCTTTCATTCCTTTGTGTGTCCTTATTTTTACATTGAAACTAATACAAAATAAAATGAGTTTCTCCATGATTTTCTTTGCTTTCGCCAATCACATCTCAATTTTCATGGAGTTTCTTCTCTTCAACATCTCTTGAGTTAATCAAGATCTTCTCCAACTTAATAACATTTGTTCTTACGGGACCTTGAGGCAGAGAACAATACTTTCAAGGTATCAACAGGGTGAGCTCCTCCGTCAATCTTCGGTCTCCGACATTTGGAACAATGTGGGAGGTACCTGTAGAAGGCACTCCGATGTTTAAGTCAGTGCTCGATTATCAGAGGTTTCAGTATGGATTAGAGTAGATAAAATGTACCTTTTCTTCTATTTAATATTCACTATTATATTAACATATGTGATGGTTATTTACCTGCTTTATGTTAGGAGGAAGATGTACGGTTTTCTTGTTAGAGCTACAATCATTATTTCTGCCCTCCTGCTAGAAGGTGTAAGGTTTACTCAACCTTTCCTCTATTAGATGGAGAAGTTGTAAGGTATACTCAATCTTCCTTCTGTCAGGTGTAACATTGCCTCAGAAGTTGTTCCTTTGTCAGAGGTTTGGCATTAGTCCCAATGTTAATTAATGAAATACGTGCTGACTTACGAGAGTGGCCGACAACATATTGGCTAGGGTGATCCATATAGTGTACAACCTATGGGTATGGATGACAACATATCAGCTTAAATGACTAGTGACTTAACAGAGGTCGTGTTCTTGTTTGTCGTATAGTAGACTTGTCCCCCAAACTCGAGTGGTTATCATACCACGAAGAGTTTTCACAATGTCTTGAGGTTGAGGGATACTTTGGGTTTTTATTGTTACTTCTATAACCTATGAGATATTCCTACCATTTTGAGGCTAAAAGAGTGTTGTACTTCTCATGCAGTGGTTGAAATTAGTGACGAATTTTGGGCCTTGGGCTTTCTCTAATAGGATTGATTTGTGTTTACACTTGACATCTGTGACATCTAATGGTTAGGAGTTGAATAGTCATTTGGTTGATACTTCAAGGTCTATAAGTGGATGTTCTTGGCTCATTTGTTCATTCTGCACTACTTCCTTTCGTTTGAGGTCTGACATCTTCTTTTTCTTTTAGAGCTTTGAGTGTGAAGTGTTCTCCTCATACACCAAGGTAATGATGTTTTCCTCATCCTCTTCATCTTCTTCTTCTTCTTCTTCTCAGTCATCTGCTACTAATCTTGAGGGGTTGGTTGGCTCTCGCAATGACTCCTCGTCCTCCGACACTGTGGTGGTGAGGGTCGATAACGGGAACATGGCCATGAACTGCTCGAGTGGTGTCACATTTAGTGATCCTCCTCTTAGGATCGGGTATGACTGGGTCGACACTTTAGTTACCAAGCAGTCTTCCAAGTATAGGTGGCTTGAGTCCTTAGAATATTTTGTTGCGAACATTCTTATGGTAACCCTTGGGACCAAGGGGATGGTGTCAATCGAAAACTGTTCGGTCATTGACTGCGACTGTCATGGTCGAGAATGGAACAAATCAGAGTTCTTTCTCATGTATGGATGTTCCTTCACTGAAGCCCATGTTCGTCTTCCCTTTGACGAGTCACCATGGGCGTGTTGGGCATTTTAAAAGTTGCGCCCACCCAATTACATCCAAATTTCTTGGGTTATCTTTGGTGTTTTCGCCTTCTATGTGAGATGTTCGGCCTACGTTCTTCTACCCAATCATGTCTTCATTATTATAGTGCTAGGTTGGGTATTTCTATTCGTTGGGTGTCTTTGGTAAGTCAGTTTGGATGTGTATTGTTCTCGCCCTATACTGTTTCATACAAGCAGTTCAAGACTGGCTTTTCCCGTATCACCATTGAACCAACTGGTTGCAAGTACTTCTACTACGGGGACGTCCCAAAGTTTCCTTTCTGTTGGACGAGTGATCACGTGTACTATCTCCACTGGCTGAGGTCCTCAATGATTGATGACGATCAAGTAATTTTTAATCTTTTTGATAGCCTTCCTAAGAGATTACCTACGCGGAAACTCCTTAAGCTCTATATTTGCAATCAACGTTGGGTTGATTTGAGTGGTATGTATAATTACATTTCTATTATACTCGACCAATATTAACTTAAAGAAATTTTCTTTTTGTTGCTTGCAGGAATTATGGCTCAAGAAGGTCCTATCGCCTCCGAGATTGTGAAGAAGTTTTGCCTAGAGAAGGAGCAGAGAACTAGAGATAAGGCCACTACATCTGAGACCGTGGGGACACCCGCTCATCATGCTACTCAACAGGTTCCTCCTATTGATCTTGTCCCTCCCGTGGCCAAGAGGAAGAATAAATGTAAGAAGGAATCCAAACGTCGTTCTACTCCTCGTTGATCTCTCAAGAGGGCGAAAACTTCTATTACTGAAGCTGATAGCAGCAAGGAAGGCCAACTAGTCTCCCATGACTTGGAATTCAACAAGGGTGTGAACATCTCTCTCACCTAAGCCGAAATGAAATGTTGATGTCGTCCTTCAAGGAGGGCGACATCATGAATGACTGGTTGAAGCTCTAAGTAAGAGTTATGGTTGTTGCTTGCCTCCTGAGTAATGAGTTCTCTAAGGAGTCGGCCAAAGAGATTGAAGATTTGAAAAGGAAGTTGGCCGACTCGAGGGGTGGCCTGAAAAAGTCTTTAGAAGTTGAGTTTTCCCTGACCGACCAAGTTACCAAGCTTAATGTAGAGCTTGTTGCCTTAGAGGCTGATACAGAAGATTTAAAGATGAGGCGTGGCGACTTGGAGAGGCGAGAAGAGGCCCGTTTGGCCGAGATGTCCCAACGTGAAGAGAAGATCCTTTAGATTACTCATAGAGGGATGATGTCATTGTTGAGAGGGATGAGGTGATCTCTCAGACAAATAAGGTTGAACAAGAACTCGTTGATCTTAAGGATTATATCCTTAGTGTTCATGAAGAAGGTTTCAACTAGTCCTTTTCTATGGGGTGTTGGCCGAAGGATGTTTTCCAAGGTCAACTGATCCTTGTTGATGACATGCCCGACAAGGGGACTAAAGGGGCTGAAGAGGAGAAGATTCAGGGCCAAGGACAAGGTGGCGAGGGCAACTAGGAAGAAGGAGGGGAAGACGATAACAAAACTAAAGAGAGAGGGGCCTCTACTGATAATGGCTCAGATGGAGCCGAGTAGTTGTAGCTTTGTTTTGTTTTTCTTTTTTTTTTTTTTTGTGGTGGTGGAAGTCGCATTTTATTATTTTCTGACTACCTTCTATATGATCGTGGTCTTTGTATTTCCTTTGTTGATTAATGAATATACCAAGTTTTTGCGAATAGTGAGTTTACATTTCTTTTTTGTTTTTTGCCTTAACTATTTTACTACTAGTATCAAATAGTGTGTTTTTTTCTTTCATGATTGTTTCTTGGCTTCTTTACCAATCACTTTGGATTGGGTTTGCAAGTGTAGGCCGAGGTGTTTCTCGACCTCTTTACCAATCATTTTAGATTGGGTTTATAAGTGTAGGTCGAGATATTTCTCAGCCTCTTTACCAATCATTTTAGATTAGGTTTGTAAATGAAGGTTGAGATGTTACTCATTTTTTTGTACCAATTGTTTTAGATTGTGTTTGCAAGTGTAGGGCGAGGTGTTCCTCAGTCTCTTTACTAATCGTTTTAGATTGGGTTTGTAAACAAAGTTTGAGATGTTTCTCAACTTTTGTACCAATCTTTTTAGATTGGGTTCGTAAATGTGGGCCGAGGTGTTTCTCAGCCTCTTTACCAATCGCTTTAGATTTGGTTTGTAAATGACGGCTGAGATGTTTCTCAGCTTTTGTACCAATCATTCTAGATTGAGTTTGTAAATGAAGGCTGAGATGTTTCTCAGTTTCTGTACCAATCGTTTTAGATTGGGTTTGTAAATGAAGGCTGAGATGTTTCTCAGCTTTTATCGTTTAGATTGGGTTTGTAAATAAAGACTGAGATGTTTCTCAGCTTTTGTACCAATTGTTTTAGATTGGGTTTTTAAGTGTAGGTTGAGGTGTTTCTCAGCCTTTTTACCAATCGTTTTAGATTGGGTTTGTAAATGAAGGCTGAGATGTTTCTTAGCTTTTGTACCAATCGTTTTAAATTGAGTTTGTAAATGAAGGCTAAGATGTTTCTCAGCTTCTGTATACCAATCATTTTAGATCGAGTTTGTGTGCTAGCGACTAGTGTCTTGCGTTGTTTATGTAGGTCGAAATTTTAAACTTCTAAATAAGATAAAATAACTGAATAACTTCATTTAATTTGAGCCTCATTAAAACCTTCTCAGCCAAAACCCTTCTTTGGGAAAAAAGACTAAGTTAGGGAAGAGTACTCAAAGTACATAAAACTCAAAATACAAATTAACTAAAATAGAATTTGAGGTGGGATGCATTCCATGTTCTCGGTACTGCCTTCCCAGATAAGTGTTCCAAGCGATATGCTTCATTGCCTACTACTTGCTGAATTTTGGAGGGTCCTTCCCAGTTGGTAGAGAACTTACCTTGTCCCTACCTCGCTTCACTTCTCATCCTCCATACTAAGTCTCCTGCATGAAAACTCCTCGTCACTGCATTAGAGTTGTACTTTCTTTCCGTCCTTCTCTTGCTTGCTTCTTCTCTTACTTAGGCTTTGTCCCTTAACTCATAGAACAAGTCGAAGCTAGCCGTTAAGCTTTTATTGTTGAGCTCTGGGTTAAACACCTCCCGATGTAGACTTGGTTCACCCAGCTCGACCAGCAACATAGCATCTGAGCCACAAGTAAGGCTGAATGGAGTTTCCTTAGTTGAGGATTGCAGCATACACCTGTAAGCCCTTAATACCTCCATGAGATCCTTCGGTCCATCTTCCCTATCCCAGCCTTTTCTTTAATTCATGCAAGATGACTTTGTTCACAGCTTCGACTTGCCCATTAGTTTGTGATTGCCCTACTGAACTAGTGATGGAACGGATCCCTAGCCCCTTATAGAAATCTTAAAGTCCCTGGTCAATGAACTTCCTCCCATTGTTTGAGATTATGGTGTTCGGGAGTTCAAACCTGCATATTATGTTATTCCATACAAAAGATCGGATTTTGTTAGCTATGATAGAGGCCAAGGGATCGACCTCTATCCACTTAGTGAAATAATCAACAACAACCAAAAGAAACTTACATTGCCCCTTCCTAGGGCTGAATGGGCTGATAAGGTCAATTCCCCATTGCGCAAATGGCCATAGGGAACTCGTGTGATGCAACGTCTCCAACTTAGTTCTCAAAATATTGCCAAACTCCTGACATTTCTGGCACTTCTTGACATATTTCGCGGAGTTACTCTTCATACTTGACCAATAGTACCGGGCTCTTATTGCTCTTGTCGCCATGTTGTGTCCTCCTGAATGGAGATCGCAGATCCCTTCGTGGAACTTGTTCATTACATACTCGGCCTGATCTTTGCCGATACATTTTAGCAATGGCCTTTAGTAACTTCTTCTGTATAGTTCTTCTCCAATTAGGGTATACCTTGCGTATTTTCGCTTCATCATTGCCTCCTCGATCTCTTCGCATGTTCCATCTTTCAAGAACTTAATGATGAGGTCGTCCAACATTCTTTGCCCTCCTCAACGACCATGACTTCTTCTCCAATGGATATACTCAGCACCAAGACTATCATTTGTACCACTGAGTCGTAGTGATTCTTGTTTTTAGTGCTTGTGAGTTTGGAGAGCGAATTGGCCCTTAAGTTTTGTTCCCTCCTAATATGCTCTATCGTAGCCACTTTGAAGGTTGACAACAGGTTCACAACCTTATGGTAGTACTGCATCATCATGTTGTCTTTAACTTGAAACTCCCAGTTTAGTGATCAACTATTAGCTTTAAATCGCTCCGACACTAGATCTCTTCAGCTCCCATCGCTTTAGCCAAGTTCAAACCTACAATTATGACTTTGTATTCGGCTTAATTGTTAATGGTTTTAAAATCAAACCTACAATTATGACTTTGTATTTGGCTTAATTGTTAGTGGTTTTAAAATCAAACCTACAATTACGACTTTCTATTCGGCTTAATTATATCTATTTCAATAATATCTTCTATAAGTACAAAATTATTTTAATTTACACAGAAAAATTATTTCATTATTTTCTTATCTTTTATAGTTATTTTTATATAAATAATAGTAATTATCCGTAAGGAAGTGTGACATTTTTAGTATATGAATCATTAAAAACAAAAAAAAAATAATTAAAGTTTCAGTTCTTTAATATTTTGGTTAATTTTTCTATTTCAATAAAATTTAAATTTTTATTACCTTTGATATTTTACTTCTAGATAATTAAAATAAAAAAATTAAAAAATATGATTTCATATTTCTGTTTCAACTGCTGCAATTTCTGAATCTGGCCATCCTTTCTGCTATATTCATTCACTTTATTAGGTTTTAACTGATAAAAAAAATTAGAGTTAATGTGAAGTCATTAGAATTTAATGGGATTAAAACTCAATTAAAAGTGATTTAAAACCAAACCACACCTCGACTCTTCACACCTGGGCACTCTATATGTGGGCACTTTAAGTTTGAATACAAGTGGGGATCACCTCTTATTTTTGGAGCATCCAAGACAACTAAATCTCTTCATCTATATATTTGGAAAATGCGTAATTATCACATTCTTCCTCCAAAATAAATAGATAAATTATTTAAAATGTTAAGAAAATATAAATAAAAATAAAATAAACATCAAATATAAATATTAAAATATAAAATATTAATTACAATTTAAATGACAAAAAACCATAATAAATATCTCACGATGATTTCAAACATTATATACATGAAACCTATTTCTACTTTAAAAAAATCTAAATCAAATAAGTATGTCAAAAATAATTAATAACTATAAATAGTATCGTCTTCAAACATTTTGATTCTACAAATAAATAAATAAAATAAAAGTATTAATAGTTTATAAATATAAAAATGTAATATACATATTAATGATAAATTTGAAATGTAAAAGAACTTACTCTAATTTGATGGAATATTTGAAGTATTAAGCACTCGAATAAATTATAAATCAATCCTTTTTTATATTTTATATCCATTTCAATAATATCTTTTATAAGTACAAATTTATTTTAATTTATAGAGAAAAAAATATTTATTTTCTTATCTTTTATAGTTATTTTTATACAAATAATAATAATCATGCATAAGGAAGTGTCACATTTTTAGAATAAGAATCATTACAAACAAAAAATAAATAATTAAAGTTTCAGTTCTTTAATCTTTTGGTTTGTTTTTCTATTTCAATAAAATTGCAATTTTTATTACATTTGATATTTTACTTCTAGATAATTAAAATAAATTTTTTTTTTAAAATATGATTTCCTATTTCTATTTCAGCTACTGTAGTTTCTAAATCTAGCCATCTTTTCTGCTATATTCATTCACTTTATTAGGTATTTAACTAATAGAAAAAAAATATCAGAGTTAATGTGAAGTCATTATAATTTAATGGGATTAAAACTCAATTAAAAGTCATTTAAAACTAAGCCACACCTTTGCACTCCAGGTGGACACTTCACACCTTGACACTCTATACGGCACTTTGAGAAGTGGGGACCAGCTCTTATTTTAGAGCATTCAAGACAACTGAATCTCTTCATTCATATATTTAGAAATTGTCTAATTATCACATTCTTTCCTGCCATAATAAATAGATAAATTAATTTAAAATGTTAAAAAAATATAAATAAAAATAAATAAAATATCAAATATAAATATTTATTAAAATATAAAGTATCAATTACAATTTAAATGACAAGAAAACATAATAAATATCTCACTGTGATTTCAAACATTATATACATGAAACCTACTTCTATTTTAAAAAAATCTAAATCAAATAAGTATGTCAAAAATAACTATAAATAATATGTCATCAAACATTTTAATTCTACAAATAAAAAAAAATATAATTATTAATAGTTTATAAATATAAAAATGTAATTGACATATGAATGATAAATTTGAAATATAAGAGATCTTACTCTAATG
>Ga0123340_1002378_pt1 | contig 16907 bp, 7 predicted proteins | sample SirMexnodulemix_FD_89961 | JGI IMG/M metagenome (GOLD analysis project Ga0123340, IMG submission 89961) | Root nodule microbial communities of legume samples collected from Mexico - Siratro Mexico nodule mix | ecosystem: Host-associated > Plants > Roots > Nodule | place: Mexico: Nepantla... | reverse complement strand
ATATAGAAATGGGTAGAAACACATTTAGAATTATTTATAAAATTAATAAAATACAGTATATAGATATAAAGAAAAAAATAAATATTTGATAGAAATTGACTAGAAACGCAAAAGAAAACCACATTAATAAGTGCGAAAATCATATCATTTTCATAAACTCTTAGCTTATTACATGAATAAGTAACAAATAAATGAAAAGCATGGAAAAACATTATAAGGTGATTATTGTATCACTTGAAAAATTAATAAAAAAATTCGTTTAAGATTCTAAGAAAAAGACGTTCATACTACTTTGGCCAAATGGAGAGAAAATGACTCTTCAATTTCTTATTTCTTGAATTATTAAATTATAAGAAGTTTTGCCACCATTTTAAAAAGGCTAAGTGTTAAAAATTGGCTTTAAGATAGCTTTTGGTTGTTTGTATCTAAATAACACACATGTTATTCTGGCTAGAAGCACTTTTATTTCTGTTGAAATGATCTTGTTTAACATTCTTGTTTCCAATTCCATAAGAGTCTAAAAAATATTATATTATATCACAACACAATATAAGCTTTTGGTTAAAACTTTCCTATTACATATTATCATCTAAGGGTGGTGTCTTCTTTCATCACATTATCTTTATAATTCTCTCTTCACTTTATCAGGTTCATAAATAATTTTATAATTAAAATTAACAAACTTCAATTATCTCACTAAGCCTTCATTACTATAATAACATTCTCTCTGAATTAAGATTTATATACTGCCTCTTAAAACACACCTTTAACTTTTTACATAAAAGTTAAAATATGTTTTTTACTTTCTTAAAAAATAAAAGATGTAATAAGAAATCCATAATGTTCTAGATGAAAAAAGAATATGAACTAAATCATTATATATTAGTAATTGTCATTCCTAAATGAAGTAGAAGAGGCCTATAAATATAAATTAGATCTTCCCACGTAAAGCATGTAATACGTGAGATATATGTATATAGATGTTGTTTTCTAGATAATTGAGACTATATATATGCTGTTTTCTAGGCACATTAGAAGAAACCTATAAACTACCTTTCCCTAAAAAAACTATATACGTCTTTATTTTCTAATTCAAATTTTTTAAAAAGAATTATAGTTATAAATATAAATACAGCACTTCATCATACAACATAATAATATTCAAATACTAATAATGATTAGATCTTAAATAATGTGTTTATTGAATAATACATAAAATCGTCTATTAGTAGAATTATATGAAAAAATCATTTAATACATATTTATCGTTTGACACATTTATTAACAATGTTTAGGCTTCATTCTTTTAACGATTTTATGTTATTTCGTTTCCTAGCTTCTGTACATAGAAAACTTTATGTGTATAGACAATAATATCTTGTGAACAATTTTTAATATAGAACCTTATAATGAATAAAATGTATTTTCTTTCAATCTTATTCTTGTGTTTCTTGCTTGTTATTGTTCCGAATCCAACAATTTATGTTGTCTGTGAAGACAATAAAAAGAAAGTGAAGAAGTTGAAAACATGGTCTTCAAGTTTAACATCAAAAAGTTTTACAGGAAGAACAATCTTGGATTATGGAGAAGCAACATAAAGGTTATATTGATACAACACAGTTGTGTTCATGCTTTAAGGGGTGAGGCAAGCATGCTAGCATTTCCGTTTCAAAGAGGAAAAGCTAACATGATCAATAAATTCAGTACCACCATAATTTTATGTCTTGGTGATAAAGCATTAAGGGAAATCTTTAAGGAAAAAATTATTGTATTGATATGGATGAAACTTGAGTTATTGTATATAACTAAATCTTTGTCATATAAACTTTGTTTGAAGCAACAATTATTTTCGTTCAGGATGATCAAGTCAAGAACAAATGGTAGAGGAGCTAATAGATTTAAACAAGATTTTGGATGATCTAGAAAGCATATAAGTGAAGTTGGAGGTGAAAACAAGGCTTTATTGCTTCTTAGCCTCTTGCCACGAAGTTTTAGTATTTTAAGGACACATTGTCATTTGTGAAGGAACAAACCTCTACATTGGAAGAGGTGCAGACCTTAATTAGGACTAAGAAGCTACATGAGCTTTAAGAGTTTAAAGCAGACGATGGTGGGTTAAGTCTGAATGTTTCAAAGACAATAATTAAGAAGAAGAAATGAGGAGAAGGGGAAGAAGCCATCAAAGTATTCATCTAATGACAAGGTAGATATAAAGTGTTTTAACTTCCATAAAAAGGGTTACTTCAAGTCGAATTATCCAAAGAATAAGATAAATGATAGAAGCAAACAATCTCATTTCTCATTTCAAGAAGGAATTTGTTAATGTTGTGATAATGTCTAATGGTTGTGAGTCTATGGGTTGTTGGAGGCAAATGCGTCTTATACATAGAGAAGTTTGATCATGGACTCAGGGTGCACTTATCACATGTGTTATGTGAAGAAGTTCTCTGAAACCTTAGAACTAAAAGAAAGAAGAATGGTTCTTCTAAGGAACAATAAAACTTAAAAGATGCAAGGCATGAGGTTAATTAAACTGAAGATGTTTAATAATCGGGAGATGTTCTTGTGGAAAGATCATCCAAAGTCTTAACGTATCCTTTGACAAGAAGTAACTATCATAATTAACAAATGCGATGACAAGACAATAAACTTAGAATATTTCTTACAAAATTATTTACTCGAATAAGAACAAAAAAAAAATTGGAATACTCTAAACCATGATAAATAAATTTCATAAGAGGTTAACGCTTGACACATATCAGAGTCAAACCAAAGCTTTCGATGTCGAGGTAGCACAATGCATTTACTACCAAGCTAATTGTACATGTACTTGATAAACATAATTTAAGTCTCAACAATTTGATTATAATACATACATATGACATTTCAAAGCATTCAAAACAAAATAGAGTTATGTCAAAGTTAACTAATTTAAATCACAAATCAATAAATACATCAATTTAAGATAAACTCATTCAAATCACAAATCAATCAATACATCAATTCAAGATAAATCTTATTTAAATAAAAAAAAAATACACCCATTCCTGTAAGAATTTCAAAATAACGTGATCATGTTACTCTCAGATTGTCTAAACTAAATTAATATTGAAAACTAAACTAGTTTTTCTTACATGTTTAACTTGCTCAACGCAAAAACAAACTCCAATTCCATAGAACTCATAAAAAGGATAAATGTGTATATAGAAACTTGTATAAACTTGTATAAAGGCATTATATCACCCTTTATACATTATATCATCACCATGAACTTGCATAAAGGCATACATCACAACATGAAAAATAACATCAAACGTGACATAACATCATTTTCAATCCAACAAACTATCGCTTGAGCGAGGTCATCAACTTTAATAAGACAACCTTTATTTTGAGCAACACAATTATTGCTTGAGCGAAATGCAACTTGAGAGCAACAACCTTCTAAGTCTCTCCTCCCTCTAATGACCACTTATTTGCTTAAGAAATCTCAAGTATTTTGTTTTAAAATCACACATTCTTTGGAATGAAAATATTTTTCTTATTGTTTTGATTTGTTTTTACTAATCTACATTACAAATATTTTTGAATTAATTTCTTAAAAAAATTCAAACGAAAAACAAATTGGAAGATTACAAATTCAAGTTTTCTATTTTGAGAGTCTATCACAAAAAAGATGAAGATACAAGGAGATTGCAAAATCCAAAATTAACTTATTCAAGTATCAAAGGACAAATTCAAAAAGTTAAATGAAGAGATTAAAGGTGAAAAATGGTGAGTGGAACAAGACAAGCCATTTGAGTGATTTTACTAAAGATATGAGAGTTATAGTGAGCGTCTAATCAAGTTATGAATTGGGTTGAGTGTTAAACCATTGTAACTATTCATATTGAGAAGTTATGCCCTTGTGAGCTTTTCTTATGCAGGTTAATAAGGTGTAACCTACAAAGGTAAAAGTACTCGTTGTAACCTGAAGAGATAAGAATACTTGTTGTAACTTGGAGAGGTGATAATACTTATTATAACTAAGTGTATTGGTTTGTAAGCTCTTAAGCAAATGCTTAAGGAGGCTAGATATAACTTGGGTTTGGGTGAACTAGGATAAATACTCGTGTGTTGATCTCAGGTTACTCAGGTTGTTACTCATGCTTTGATTTTTATTGTTTGACAATTTGTTAGACGATCTTACAAACAAATTTATACTAGACGATCCGTTAGACAATCCATTAGATGGCCTACTTGAAAATCTATTTTTCAATCATTGTGAAAAAAAGTCTCAAACTCCATTCAAACCCCTCTCCCTGAGCCAATTGCACCTACACGTTTGACCAATGTCCTCTTGTTGGAAGAAATCCAACAAGTTCTAGAGAATTATTCCACTGTCTTTCGTAGCTTAAGCACCCAATCCATAACTTGAGCACCCCTAACTTGAGCGTCCAAACCACATATTAAGCATTATCACATGTTCAATTATTCACTACCTTAACCACACTAAGCATCTAACATAATACTAAAGTCACCAAACATATCACTTAAGCACCCTTTCCAACGATTGAGTGATATTCTTTCAAATAAGAGATGATCATTTCAGCATTTCTCTCGCTCACGTTACAAGCCCTTACTTGAGCTATACATCATGTCACTTGAATGACTAGCCCATCGCTTAAGCGACGTAAGGCGATTAGTGCAATGATTACACATCACTTGGTTCTAGCCTTAGCTGCTACATGTTGCCCAGGCGATATTTAGCCTATGAATAAGCCTAAACAACCTAGCAACACAAATTCACATTGATTTGTAACCAAATCAAATATTCTCCTTCTCCAATCTCACTAACAACGTTAACAATACACCAATACTAAATTCAAAGATTCATTCAAATATTCATATACCATTCAACCTTATATATTTTATATAACTGACACAACCTTCGTATATTTAAACATTAAAATATTAGTTTCCCTTATTCAAATTGAGGTGTGACTTTATTTTGACAATCTCTTAAGAATCACTTGCAATAATTCAAACAATGTGTATAAGTTTTAAAAACTTCATCTTACAATGATAACATCCTTCTTAATATTTATTTATAAAAAATGATGAAAAAAACTTAAAACACTAATATATACAAAATTACTTATGATAAATTCAAAATCATCTCCAATTCAGCAACTCCTCTATACTTTACTTTACTTTTTAAAAACTCTTTTAAAATTAAAGAAAATATAAAAAAATAGTTTTTTAAACTAAATATTTCTTGCCAATCTAAGTTAAGTTAGATATGCTTAATTGCTAAGTGACAAAATAAATGATGATATTTTTAGTAAATATTTAACCGATTAAGATGATTGTAAAAAATATACCAAAGAAACATTTTAAATATATTTTGGGAATTCTAATTTAATTTGAAAATATATCTTAAAATAAACATGAAATTAAAATGAAAATAAAAAAGTTTATAAGAAAAAGAACTTTCTACAAGTGAATATAATCATAAAAGAAATACAAAAATCTAGAGTATCTTATATGTGTCGCATTCTTATACGATCTTCGTTAATAAATTACTAGTGTAATTAATATAGAAAAGCAATAGAAAAGGCATATTTGATTTTTTTTTTCATAAATGACAATTCAAAAATATGATGAAATCATAAAGGAAAAAATATGGATGTTATAACAGTATTTCACAGTATAAATTTGTCGGGCTCTAGTTTAATATATATATATATTAAGCATAAATAGTGTGAATGATGTTAAATATACGTTTTATTTAATTAGAAAAAAGCCCCATAAAAAGTTAATGTAATTTATAATTAGACACGAGTTCTATCAATATTATTTAATTAAATAAAGATTATAGGTTTTTTTCGTCCATCTGCAATCATCTTGAACTGAACAGAGAAGACAATGCTGCTATTTTCCCTCCACTGTGGTTCTTCGCTTCATCCTCCTCATCAATCTGAAGCACTGGGTTTCTTCACTCTGTCACTGCCGAAGCTGAATTGCGTGTGGTTTGCTTGGTACCATTCATCTCTTCCCTTTTATTTATTGTGCGTTGGGTTTTACCGAATTCCCAATGTCTGCTTTTAGTATTACAATTTATCAAAGAGTGATTGAATTTCAAATTAACAATAAAAAGACTTGCAATTTCATAAACACCACGCGCACCCTCTTCATTCTTTCATTTTGCATTTGCATTTGGTGTTTTATTGCTGCATTTTCTCTACCTTCTCTTTTCATTCCACATTCGCATAATGTATCGCTTTGCTTGTAGCCTCGCCAAGGTCACCCTCCTAACCCCTCTTGCTTTTGTTTGGTCCCTTTTATTCCTGTGTTGGGTGGAATCAAATCGCTCATCTGGGTCACAGAAAAGAACTTGCAAAATGGATAAAGATTTTATTTTTTAAAGCATTACCTTGTTGGGTATTGTTTGTTTGATTGTTACATGTTGGGTGCTAATTTTTGAGTTTGGAGGCTAACTTCTGATTGAGATTAATGGAGTTTTTGTTTTGACTTTGAATTGATGTTCTTCGGTTGCAGGATTGCTAGGAGTGGCTGCAAACAGTTGGAGCTCTAGTGCTTTAAGTGACATTCTTCCCTTTTTTTAGTATTCGGATATTGCATTTGGAATTGAGAATTTTTCTTGAAGATTAGTGATGGTAAATCCTTAGTCTATTTTCATTTTTCGTCTGTTTTCTTTGCTGCATGGTTTGGGTTGGAAGTAGGTTGAGCTGGAGCCAAAATTATGCTGCTAAAAACTCTTTCTTTTTTGCCAATTCATTTCCAATGATTTCCTAATGTTATACTTTATGAACAATATTTTAAGTAGTTTAAAATGTAAAGCTTAATTGAGCTAACAAACAATTAAAATCAAATATTACTTAAAATAGATTATTGTTTTATATGTTCATTATCAAATATATTAGAATAAGATGTGAAATTTGTTTGAATCAAAATAAATTTTATTTGCACACAACTTGTTTGTTTTGAAATTTGTTTAATCATGTTTAATTTTTTAACATTGATTAATTAAATAGTTGTTACACCATTTGTTTGATGCGAATGAAGTTTTATTGCGTAATAATAATGACTTGGAGTTGAAATGGAGCTTTGTTCTTGTCAACATGAAGAACAATACATGTTTAACTCCTAAGGTCCATGAGTCTACTATTCTTACTTGATCTATTCTTAATATTTATGCACTATCAGTCTCTTTTCAATAATTCACCTTCTCTTATTTTCCTTTCATCCCTTTGTTTCCTCTCACCCTCTATTTTATGTAAAAATATGTAATTAAAATAAAAATTAAAGTGGTTGGTTGAAAATATAAACAGTAAAAAATGAAAAGATGTATAAAATTTACTGTAAAGCTTTTAAATTATTTTCATCTGGTTAACACTCCATCTTATTTCCATCTATCTCTCATTTTTCACATATACTTCGTCGTAGAATGATTCTTCCCCATTCACCAGCCCTAGTTTATTTCTTCCAAAGATTAAAGTGTCTGATATAGCTGATTGCTAATAATCACACCTTCACCACTCTTTATCACACTGCTCTCTTATATTATATTATGGTTACAAAACGTGTCTGTGGTACATACTCATGGAAGTGTTCCTTGTTCGTCTTACTTTTCAGGGCCACTGCAATATGTTTGTTAGAAAGCTTGAAAGAAAACACGTGCATATACTTACACAGTCATTTGACTCTTTTTTTACTTGCTTGGAAATTCGAAGGTGACTCTTAGTTTTGGCACAATGGGTTGTAGATTTTTGGAGCTACTTTACTATGGAAACCATTTTATTAGAACCAACAAGTTGGCAGCCTTATACCTGAACTCAATGTTTTATCACACTTCAAAAGACGCTCCCAGCCTGCATTGGTATCAGTATGAGTTTCCCAAGGTGAAAGAATTGTCTCATTTACTAGCAAATGTGGATGCAGTTAATGGTAGACTTATTGATGTAAGGAGCAATTCAGTCCTTTTTGATGATGACATTGAGCGTGAAATGTGTACCTTCAAGTCCCTTGTACGGGGGTATGTTGGGTCGGCATTTGTTCAGCACAAAATGAAACATGTTGTGGCCTCTTTTGTTTCAAATGCAAAACATGGATCCTTTACCCCTTTTGGTAAAGCAACTGAAAGAGAGCCTATGGTGGTTGATTCACTGACCAAAGTGAGCAACTTTCTTAGTGTCTCTGCTCAACAAAGGAAGTTGGTTCGTCTAAAAGTTTGCTCCCAGGTTACTCAGCATCGCATATGGACTGGTACACTTAAAGAAGTTCTGAATGGTTTTGCAGTTGATTTGGATTGTTTGTCTTCTCGGGGCTTAAACAATGATGCTTTGTTGGGTGGCCAAATTGTTCATAGCTGTTTGAACTTTCTGACTGAAATTGGTGTCTGTTCGGATCCCGAATCTTCTTCATGGATGAAGCTTTCATCTTCTAGAATGGTTAATTCCTCTGACCCACGGAAATGGGAAGATATTCTTGTGATGTTCAATGATCTGATTGAATGCTGTAAAAAGGAAACGAGGTTGAAGTTGCATGTAGCTAAGGCTGAGATCATGAAGGAGGGGCTTTTGCACATAAGGGATGTTTCAGTTGACAGCAGTGTCGGATATAAGGAAGCTCAGCATCAAGAAAGCCTGGTGAGGAAGAAGCTTTCCAAAATGTTGGGTCACTCCTCTCGTTGCTTATTCACTCTATTATTGTATTACCTCTATGGAAGGGTGGTAGATATTGAAATAGACATGTGTAGTGGGGCCTATGCAAATGGAAGGGATGGTAAGTTTTGCTTGTCGTTGGGAAAAATCTTGACTTCAGATAGTGAGAAGATGGTTGGGCGTGGTGTGAAGCAGTTGGACAGGGCACTTGGGATTTTCAAGTTTGTGTGGGAAATGGCTGAAATGAAAGGGTGTTTGGACTTGCAGGGCCATATGTGGTGTGTTGGAGCAGACAGTAGAATTCTTAGGTATAGAGGTAACACTTACTTTGTGCATGGAATTTGCCTTTGAATAGAGATTATTGTATCACTGCATCAGCTGATCGAACTTCATGGTGCTAATTTGTCCCCCCACTTAGCAGTTGCCAGTGACTACTCAAATTTGCAATGTGTTTAGGTAATTCAATCAAAAGCTCTACAGTGCTGTTGATGTTTGTGAAAACAGCCCTATTTGGTCCATGATGCAAGGCTAAGAGGGAATCCAAGGGGCAAACAGTAAGTCCTAACTGTAAAATTTCTTACCCACTTCTCATTTTTAGAAGAAATGCTCACTATATTTGAAATCATATATTCTACATTTTATGTATATACTCCCACATTACTATAATACTCAAAATGGGCAACACATTCATTCACCTACGTGTCTAGATCAATTTGAAATTAGGGAAAAGTGAGATAAATCAACTCAGTGGCACTATTGGTTTACCTGTAAGCACACATCTCCTAAAGGCATTAATTATGTCAGCATTGGTGTTCTTTTGGTAACTATTAGTCATCTCCTCATTCAAGCGTAACTATGGTGCCTACTTTGACAATGTCCCTGTCGGTGTTTGTGGTCCAGTTCAGTTGGTATCACTAAAGAATAACACTGAGGTAGTCAAAGATACTATCGATAATGTATGGAATTATAAGGTGGGATTATATGGTCAATCTGTGAAGCAATCCAGATAACAATCGAGGATTTTATACAAATGCTCTTCCAACTGATATAATATTTGTTTGGTAGAAGTCGTAACTATTGTCACTTTTCAGCTGTTTAAATCTATGCAATGCAGCATTACACCTTCAAGTTGAGTAGTGTACAAACAAAATTGTTTTAGGTTACACTTTAAGAATAATTCTCTTTCAATGCTTCCATCAGTAACTGCTTAGTGGGGTGGGGGGCATATTAGCGCCATGTGGGTATTCTTCTTCTAACATCGTGCATGATATGTTTAAGTTACATTATCCAGATTCGAAACTTGCATTACTTGAGACATAAGTTGTTACTACTTGTATCAAATGCATGTAAGAGAAGATACTTGTTTTATCTCAGGCATTTTATCAAACATATTGCAGTGGCCTGGAAAGTAATAGGAACTGTTCCGTTGCTTATGGACTCGGTTAGGTTGTTGTAAATATAAAATAATCAGAATATATTATATACTTTTCCACAACAATCAATCCAGAATATGTTCTAGATTAGGCAATTTTGAAAAGTGTTCCAGGTGACCAATCTGGAACCTTATAAAAACATACATATCCCATTTTTAGATTTTGTAATCTTAAAATGTTACAGATTAAACAATTTTGAAGTTTTTCTTATTAAGCAATCTGGAAGGTTAACAAAACTAGATTACCTCCAGTGGTGTGGTCTGATGGTTTGGAAGGAAGAGGTGCAACGACGAAAAGAGGAAACGATGGAAGTAAAGAATAGTTAGGTATTTCCGTCTTTCTGTTGTTAGTATGGGGTGCAAGTACTAATTATAAGGGTGGAGAAAGAAAAGCCAACTTTTTCATTGCATATCCTTGTGATTTCATCACAATTATTTTCTTGCTTGTTTTTAGGTGTTTTTTCTTACTCATATTTTTCCGTATCAAATATCTTCTAAACCTAGATTGAATTTTCGTAGCTTATTTCAACTCACCAACATATCAACAAGTTACAGCTTACTATTTCTTTTGGCTTTATTTTAAAGGAAAATGATTCATGTATATCCAAAATATTTATCAACACCTGAAATACACTTAGAAAAAGAAATAAAATTATAGATTCATAGGATATATGACTTGATAAAATGACAGAGATAAAAAGAAAAAAAAATTGTTTAATAGGTGTATATTAAATGAAGGTATGGATATCATTGTCCTAGTCATGGAATGATTAATAAGCCATTTTTCTGGGGTATTTCTTTGCATTTGATGCGAGAAAAAACTACATTGGTATGAGAAAAAAAATGAATTAAATAAATCTGTTAATAAAGGAACAGAGCAGATAAACTACTGAACTTTAGTCACTAAAATGAAAGAGAAAAATCATTCATACGAAATTTTAATTTAATGATAATGAATACAATGTGAGTAAAACAAATGTACATTAAAATTCCACTCGTTTACCCCTCATTAATATTTTTGCAAGAAAATTTTCACAAAATAGATATGTTTCACAAGGACAATGATAATCCACAATTACCAAACAAAATATAAAACCTACATTCTATCCAAATCCATAGTTCTCAATCTTAAAACATGGCCTTCGTGTTTTGTTGGTTTTCTACACCACCTTGGGCTTGTGCTGGAGTTTATTAGTTGTGTTGAAGTCAACGTGGACGAAGGCTCTCTCAATTTCTGGGAGTTTTTCAAGCTTCTCTTGAAGTGTCTCTCCAATGTCATGTGCTTGAGAAAGTGACATTCCTTCTGCCACCACAATGTCTACCTCCACAAAGTAATTGGACCCAAATGTGTAGGCTCTCACAGTTTCTATGTGTGTGATATCCTTGCTGTGGTTCCAACAAAGGTATGTTAGCTTTGCAAGGTATTCTGCTGGGGCTGTTCTGCCAATCAGTGACCACACATTCTCCATCACTGTTTTTGCCCAGTTACTGATTGTATATAAGGCTATCTGCATGTATTTGCAATTGTTCCATTCATGTTAATATTACTAAAAGAGAAAAAATAAAATAATTCATTCAAACAAGTTGTATCGTTTACATAAAAATAAAAGCTATACAGTAAACATACCAATAAGTTAAAAAGAAAAGAAAACAAAATAACCGATTATAGGTAATATTTATAATATCTGGAAATTAAATAACTAATTATATATAATATATGATATATAAAGATTAAATGATTGAAGGCAGTGCACAAAGAGCTTTATATATATATATATAAAAGTCATTTGATGCTCTTACATAATGAGAGTCAAAAGTTTTTTTAAACAAGTTCATGAATGAAGTGATAAAGATTTGGACACAATATTTTGACAAACTTTCAGGAAATTAGAGAATTATCAGGAAAACACAAAAGTCAACAGTTGATTGTCCGGAATCTAAACAGTTGTCCTAAACTGCATAAGATATGCTGGTGAAATATGTTGTTGGTTGGGATAAAGGGACCTTGACTTAAATTGGATTTTAAGTACTAAGACAGATAATGGACTACAACTAAATGTTTGGTTAAGGGATTCTTCATGTATTGACTAAGCTTTTGAACTGCAACAGTAATGTCTGGAAATGGTACCCAGGCTAAGTTTTAAATTGGGACCCTTAAGTAATGTAGCTGATTTTCTACCTAAAAAACTAATATCATCAAGTAAAGATAAAATATTTTTTCTGAGTCAAAAGACATCCTTGCTGGATTTGCAATTTTCACGCCTAAGAAATATTGTGGAGAACCAATAATATTTAGTTTTAATAGGGAACTCAATGTCAATTGAAGTTTATCAACACAAGAATAATATAGACTTACAAGGATGATATAGTCCACATAGACCAACAAGATGACCAATGAAGAACCGAAACCATGAGTAAATAAAGAGTAATCACTTTTAGACGCTGTAAAACCATGTTGCGATAAGATTGAAGAGAAATTGCAAAACCTTGTCTAGAGACTTGTCTCAGTCAATTTAAGGTAAGGAGCTACTTGGTGGTAGAATTGAGACTCATAAGTGATGAAAATTTCATTGATGAAAATTTTTGTGCTCTGAATTGAGTTTGTCTAAAGAATAAAAATTCTGAATGGCATAAAGGTGTGAGGTGCTAGAACACACATAATTAAATAAATAAGAGAATTTCTTAGATACTATAGATGATCTTCGAATAGAGGGTTTTGAAACAGGGTTTTGAAATCTTAGATACTCTAGTGTTATTAAATGTTTAAAAAAGTAAGAACATATACCAGGATGGCTCCAACAGGGTCAAGCCACCAGTAGAATTTGATGGCTAGAACTGCAGTGGCTAGACCAATGGAGTTTGTAATGACATCAAAGAAATGGTCCTGAGCATAGGCCCTCACTATCCCATTCTTGAACCTGCGACAGTAAGTCAAGAGTGCAACTTTTACCACAGTGGCTGTCACCATAATCCCTATCATCCACTTTTCTTTCACTGGATCCCTCTCAGGTTGAGCCTGTCATAAATGAACCATACATTGTGTTAATACACAGAATCTATCAAACAATGCTACTTAATTACACATGCTAATCTTCTTTTATTTTCTCAACAAATATTTTCAATCTCCATCATGATTTTTTTCATTCACTCTAGTTTACATTTATACCTTTGTGATGATTTCTCTTCCTGATTCAAACAATATTTGCAATCCCAGAGTTGCCATAACTGATGCAAACACAACTATACCCTGTCCAAATATATCACAACAAGAATTGAGAAAAGAAAAAACAAGTATATCAGATAACCAAAACGTGTCATTATAACAAGGAACTAGTCTTTGTTCAAGTTCCTTTTTCGTGCATGTTTGGTACTGCATATATATGAAGCAATAATGGTAAAGGATCAATCCAACAAAATGATCTTAAATGAAGTACTATAAATATATATGAAGAAATTAATGTATTGCCAAAATGTGAATGTTCTAAATGAAAAAAATAAAAAACAGTTACCACAGGTTGCATTCTGTTCTTGCCAATAGGGTATTGGTGATGATTTGGTTTTCTCATAGCATAAGCAGTGAACCAAAGTATAAATCCTGACAAGAGGTCCAATAGTGAGTCCAGAGTTGATGCAATAACAGCCAGGGATCTACTCTCAATGGAAGCATACACTTTTGCTACAAACAGCACCATGTTCCCTATGTTAGATGCATAGATTGCCACCCTCTCACTCCTTTCAAGTTCCTTCTCCTCATCCTGAACAATCAAAAATTTCCAATCACATATGCATCATCTAACACACCCTTTTAAGGAAAAATGTTCCTGGTAATTTACTTTTCACTAGATATCAAGTTGAAAGATAGAAAACAGTCAAAATTACATATTTTCAAAACTTGAAGAACGCATTCATCAGTTTCAAAATATTAGAAACAAAACCAAATTCAATGAAAATGAACACGTTTTTCCCAAAAAGGGTAGTCAATAAATGAGCAAAAGTTCATCTTTTATTTCAAAACCTCTGATATATTTCCTGGTAACATGCCCAAATCAGTGTATGAGTCCACTTCTTGATACCCTTTAAGAAGCCTCTCCTGCCTCTTGTAATACTCAGCAAGTTTCCTTTGTCTCTCTGAGATCATAAACATGCAAATTTCATCTCAGAAAGTGCAATTTCCCAAAGAGAATATTAAAAAACAATAGTCAACTGATACATTCATATATACATATATATGAGTTTATATATATACATACTTAGTGTCCTTATGAAGAATCCAAAGCCAAAATGAGACTCCATTTGCCTTTCTGGTAACCGATGTTCATCCATGTTGATCCTCCATGAAGGTTGCCTGGCCATGGACACATTTTCTGCAGCTATATTTGGGGACAGAAGTTCAGTTCTGTAGTCTGTGGAATCTGTTCGAAGTTCAGTTCCCATCTTTGCTATGCTTCAATCCTAAGCACTTGTGTGTGCTATATATATTAACTAAAGCAAGTGGAGTGGTTACTATAGTAGGTAATATGGAATATTTAAACTTGGTGATTGCAAATGAATAATAGTAATGAAACTAAAGAACGCATGAACCATGCTTCATTGTTTTCTGGCATGAACCAACCATATCTTTGTCTGTCGAATACCATGCTTATGAAAAAATTGACTTTGAGTTGATGTAATCAATGTTAATATGAACAGAATCCACCTTAGGAATATGCGTGGTGTTCAATGTTCACATTTTAAGATTCAATTTTTTATTTTTTCTTAAGAAGATTCAACTTCTAATTATTAATTAAAATAAAAAAAGAAAACTATCAATTTCGTGCTTTGTTTGCGGTGCAAGTAATTCTTTCTCCTAGTTAGCAGGAAGCATAATTAATTAGATTGAAATGGACTTATGGAATTAATTTTATTGCTTTTAATAAGCTTCTCTGTTACTCTTTTTTAATTTGCTGAAATGAAATAATATATATTTAGATTATGATTACTATTATTATTACGATGAGAAAAATGAGTTGATTCGTCTATGGTTACATTTAAAAAAAAAAAATGCAGACTCGTAGCTGTTCATTTATTTATTTCTTTAAAGTATTGTACATGTATCATGTGGGGTAATAGAAAGAATTTTTTTTTTCTGACATCACACTTTTGAGTTAAAAACAGATACCCAGATTTGCACATGGTTGCTTGTTTTGGAAATCTACAAGTTCTTTCTATACCCTATAAATTTGAAAATTCCTATTATGTCCTTGTTTTAAATAGTAATGGAGGTTGTATTAAATAGTAATGGAGGTTTCAGTAGTACATATAGTGGTGGTTTGTATTCTTGTCTTCAGACTTCACACAAGTTAGATTTTTGGCACATCATTCAGCTGAAGTAGAAATCATTATAGTGTGAAGTTCTAAGGTGAGTAGATGTTTCAATTTTACATTTTTCTTTTATGGTTTGGGATTTTTACTTTTGAAGTTATTTTTGAATTATATATCTTAAAAACTTGTGAGATTGTGTAATTTGAAATATAATATTTTTTTCAGATCATATAATTCATGACCTACAAAATACGAAATTATAATACAATTAACTTAATTATAAATTTATTTAAATTCTTAAAATATTAAATATATTTGTAAAAGTATTTTTAATTAATATTATTTTTATATATTTCTTTCTTTTTACTTCCGTGATACCTAATTATTTTAAATTCATTTTTGTAAGAATGATCTTAAAGGATTTCGAAACCATTTCAAGCCTTGTGTGATCGAAGCATGGTTATTTACAAGATTGGTCATTGCATTTTTTTCTTGAGAGGAGCGGAAGACTTAAACATGATCTTTGTATTTTTTATTTTTTTTTTATGTATTTCTTTCCAATTGTATTAGTTTGTTGTTGAGATATGTATTAGATGTATGTTGTCGACTTATTTTGATATGCCGAGTAATTAGTCTTATTTGATTTATCAAATTATCAAATATTAAATTTATTTAATGTATAAAAGATTTACATACAAAAAATTCACTACATGAAATGGTTTAGTATGGATATTTTATCAACTCATAAAAATGATCAAATTAGTTAATCCAAAAGAAAAGTAAACATATAAACAAATAAATTGATTACACTACAAAATTAAGTTTTTGTTGGATAAAAAAATATTTTCCAGTAGTTTTTGTGAGAGAAAAACTTTGTAAAAAATCATTAAAATATACTAGTAGACTGTATTAAGATTAAAACGAGGGGTATTAATAGTACACCCAATAATGAAAATAATAAAAAAAACAAAGAATTAATTTGGGCTGCAGCATCTGTAGCCCAGTAGGAATATACATGTTACTTTAAGTACATTTGCTTTTGCACCCCATAGTTTCCATTCTACATCCCATGCGAAGTGGTTAAAGATCAAATTGTCTCCCTTGCTGCCACCACTTTTTGCTATTCTCACCACCGCTTGCTTTCACCACTTATTCATTGTCCTTGTTACCACCTTTCTTTGTATTTTTCTATCACAAATGGACTCATGGAAGAAAATGTTTCAGATTATGCAATTCTAGAAATCATTTTTTCAACCAAAAGATATTTTAGATTACATAATTTAAAAGTTAAAAAGTTAATATTGAACTGTGGAAAGACTCTTAAATTACACGGTCTGAAATGTTTTTTATAAAAAAATACTTTAAATCGTATAATTTGAAATGCTTTTTTATACAAAAATTTACTTCTTAGTCACACACTGTAAAAGTAAAAAAAAAAAAAAAAAGTTTTTAGATTATATGAAATATAAGTAAAAAATAACTTTTAAATTGAACAATCAAAATTTTTT
>Ga0123340_1002376_pt1 | contig 16912 bp, 7 predicted proteins | sample SirMexnodulemix_FD_89961 | JGI IMG/M metagenome (GOLD analysis project Ga0123340, IMG submission 89961) | Root nodule microbial communities of legume samples collected from Mexico - Siratro Mexico nodule mix | ecosystem: Host-associated > Plants > Roots > Nodule | place: Mexico: Nepantla... | reverse complement strand
GACGTATTTTTATCAAATAAAAAATAGTTTTTATTTATTGAAAGACAAAATTATTTAATTAAGAGTTACAACAAAGGTAATTACAAAAATATATCTTCTTTTATAAAACGATAAAATTTTCAAATAAAAATATATTAAAAAATGTATTCGTTTATATAATGATATAGATATTTAATTGATCTTTTTTCTTTTTTACTTCATAAAGTGGAAGATTGTGTCGCCTTGTATTTGTTATGCTTTCTCCCCATATCAACAAGATAGGAGACCAATAGTGAGACCATTTGTTTCCAAGCACTAAACTCAACATTTTTCTCTAGACACAAGACTTAAAGTTCTTTTAGAATAATATAGAAAAAAGTGACTTCAGTTCTTTTAGTATAATATACAGAAAACGTGACTTAAGTTCTTTTAGAATAATATGGAAAAAAAAAAAGTGACTAAAGTTCTTTTAATAATATGGAAAAAAGTGAGAAAGTGAAAAGAGAAAAGAGAAAAAAAAAATATAGTGAAAAATGAAGTGATTATACTAAGTAAAAGTGAGTAAAAAATTATATATGTAGATCTTTCATTGGAATGAAAGGGAAAAAAGGAAAAGATATTTGTTATAAAAAAAAATCATTATTTCTTACAAATCCATATCATTTTAATTTTAAATTTCAAAATAAATGTTGATGTATGCATATTTGATTATCTTAAGTCCACAATCATTTCATTTATCTCTCTTTCCATTGCCTTGAGACAGTGATATCAATGCACACATAATCAATATGTGTACACAGTGAATCAAATTATATAGTTGATTATAAAACATGCCTATGATTATCGTGATTATGAAATTCACTTTTGGACTACATATTCGCTTATATCCATACAAAATAGATGAGCAAGGAATTCATTCATTGCTAGAGTGAAGAATTAAGGTGGAGATGCTGAGGGATGAAGAATCAAAGTTTGATTCTTCAGAAAATGGATGGCAGAAACACTAGGAAAATTGATTCTGACTTTAGGGTTAACCCTAAATTCACAATAATGAAATATGAGTAAGATCCACTTGAGAAATTGATTATGACTTTAACCCAAAACCTAGAATTTTAAGATGATGGATTTATGGGTGTTTCTTTTTATATGTTCCTCAATTTTCAGTTAGTCTCACAGTTACTTAACATGTTCTTGGGTGAGCGAAAATGTGCAAGTGATGGGTTCATGGGGGGAAACAGCTTGAGCTTGACTTTCACTGCAAATCTCACTCTTAATTGGCGAAAAGTAACACCAGTGAAAACCCTCGGAACTTCCTTTGTCATCCCCTGAAAATCAGCTCAAACAATCCATTACAATCATCTCTAATCCAAAGTTAAGTTTGGGTTTAATTTATACTTACAATACTGAGTTTTTGCAAGTAATTTTTCTTCTACAAATTTGAGTTTCTGAGTAAAAACTTATGTGAAATTATAAATTATATAGGTCTCCCACAGTATTTGTCATTGATTATTCACCCATGCTACATTCTACGATGTTGTTAACAATTAATAATGGCAAATAAATTTTACAGTGAATTTTACATTGCTTGTTTCTCTATATTAGGAACGAAGATATTTTGTTCTTACTTCACAAAATTCATTTCCTATCAATGTTGCTATAGGTTAGAATTTAGGATTTTAGGATTAACAAAACCATAAATAATCTATCACAATCATATTCCGAACAACAGTGATACAGAAAAACAAGATCAATTAGAAACAACTTACAGTTCAAGATTCACGAAAATCGGGATGAAACGAAACGACGCCGCGTTGTCATTTGGAGGAGGCCTGAAGGTGGCGAGAGGCGAGGGCGATGAGCGAGTTGAGTTTTGCAAGCGCTGAGGCCTTGTCGGGAGGGCACTTCGCAAGAGAGAGGTTCAGAGATCGGAGCGCCTCATCCAGCTTGCCGGCAGCGAGGGCGGCGCAGCCCGCCTTGTAGGCCTCATCGGCCACGCGCGCGTCGTATCCTTCGTCGGCGTCGAGCATAGCAGTGGCGCGTGAGTGTTCCAGAGCCGAGATCGCGGAGTCGATCTCCGCCATCAGCGCCTCTGGCGTCGCCGCGATTATCTTCACGCCGTCAAACACGTTCCAGTGGTAGACCTTACCCAAACCCGAACCGGAACCCATATCCACGAAATTCTGTTAATCGGTTAGTGATTGAATGATTGAAGAGAAAAAGAGATACGGGGATGAAAGTGTTTTGTGTTTTGTGAGATTTCTTGCATCGAAAGCTGTTAACAAAGTGGAAAAAGTTGTTCAAAAGCCTCTGAAATTATGTGTTGTGAAGATATTCCTAAGCAATTTTGTTTCTGCACAATTCTCTTAATTTTTTATATTATTGTTTTTGAAAAAATATAAATAAATAAGTGCAAAAACAGCTTCCAGAAGTTTTGTAATTAAAATAATAATTACAAAGACCATAGAGATTTATATATTCAAAAAGTGTTTTATGATCATCTGATAAAAGAATTATCCTTGATATAACTTTTAAATATCAATATATAATAAGTATCAATAAACTTATTATATATTCATAATTAGATGATAGTCCACAATTATTTATATTGTCAATGCATAATCTTTTATTTTAGTAATACTAATAATAATAGTTATTTGTAATTAGATGAGAGAGTAAAATTAATTTATTTATCGCTTATAATAAATGTGTAAATAGTTTGAGAATCAATTAAATATAACTAATTAAAAAATAATAATTAAGATTGTTTTAAACTATAATGGTCATACAAATAATTTTTTCTAAAATAAATAATAAAAAATGAAAAAGGTGTTGCATTTATTACAAGAATTACGTCTGGCTTGAATAAATTTAAGTGAATAATCTAGCCTTTTTAAGTTTTCTTAGCAAGTTTCCTTTCTCCGTCTTGATTAAATTAAAAAAAATAGTATAACTTATAATTTTAAAATGTCAAATATAAAAACAACTTTTTATTAAAAAATAACAATTAAAAACTAACAAAGAGAAAGAGTAATCAAGAACTTTAAATATGCTTTAGTCTTCAATGCATGGTTACTTAACAAAGAGCCAAATCTTATAATGAAATCCTTTTAAGATCTGATTGAGCCAATTCTTCTAATGTTTTCATGAACCAAGAAATATAATAAATATTTTGATTCTAATAAAACAGTTGTTCAATGTTCTATTTTATTACTTTCTTTCTCATTGCATACAGCAAATATATATGTAAACCATTTAAATAGTAAAAGACAAATGAATATAATTGATAAAAAAAACAAGTAATTAATGTGACTTGAACATTGGAACTGACAAATAAATTATGTGATGGATGGAATACCTATTTATATAGAGTCACATGCATGCACTATGATTATGATGGATCAAATGGAAGGCAGAGAAGGATTTTGATTATCACCACCAGTATGAACAACATTATAAATCCCAGATACAAGTGAATTATGATTTCAGCTACCTCACAACAAAACAATTTCCTCATCAGTTAGTGCATGGTAGCTTCACCTTTTGTTGAAGACTTAACAGGAAAACAACACTTCCCATAGCACTTTCAAAGGAACCAAATATTTGGCCAAGAATCTACAACTAATCTAACACAACCTTTTGTGGTAACAAATCCCATTACATAATCTAAGAATTGAAACGAACAAATCTAATTCACCCCACCTCAGTCTTAGACCGGTCTTGAGGGAAAAATCCTTGGCAATGAGAAGGAAACCAAGTCTTAAAATGACCATTAGGGGAACTCTTTGATCCCCATTTCAACCATTGATCATAAAGGCATAAACATGAAGAACAAACAGCACAATCCACAAAGCATTTCAAAGCCAGCTTTGCGTGTCTGCATTTCAAAGCCAGCTTTGCGTGTCTGCAATCTATTCGATCATGTTATCTTTGATTGTTTAGCTCATGTGCTGACAATTCCAGAAGCCCATGGGACGATCAATGGTGCTGATGGGCGTGAATTTCGATACCATTCAGGATACGTATCCTTAAAGTTTAGTTTGGGTTTCTCAGCCTGTGTTCAGAATACACAACTAGATTAATCAATCACAAGTCATCCTTAGAATAACTTTCAAGATAATTATCATAGAAGTCAACATACTTACTATATAAGAAAATTTCTGATTGAACGTTAGTATGAAAAGCTATTACAATGTATTGTGCATGCACAGGTAGTATAAAGCATTTTGTATACCTTTATCTATTGTAACTTTGTTGATTTATACATCAACTACTTTAAAAATTTATAATGGTTAACGACATAAAAGTTTACTCTGAGAGTGCATACAAGTTAAACTTCTATTTGAAATTCAAGAGCATTTTGTAAGATCCTACTGAAAACAAAGCATCAAAGGCTATTTTTAAGCATTATGTAAAGTGGAGCAAAGTAGTGAATCACATTCATAGGTTGCAACTTACATATTTCAGCCAGCATTCCTGATATTTGTGCTGATAGATATCTGGTGAATGACACCCAAATTGTGATGGGCAATAAACCCAGATATTGCATTTCTTTTCACCTTCTTTGGAACGTTTAGCATGGTCCAAGCAAGCCTGACAGCAATCAGCTGCACTATCTTTGTGATGTGTAAGACCCCATCTCACCGCGGCGCCATCATAATCGGTGTGAAGTTCAGCATTGCACTGAGGTGGAAGGGGCCTGCCGGGAAGAACTTCCTCCTCTGAAGAGAATGTAGACTAAGTACATACAAAAATTAACTTTCTGCATGGAAAAATATGTGCACACTTCCAGATTCTAACAAAGTGCACGCATGATAAGTTGTTAACAGAATCTAGTTGAACCACTTTAAGTCATGGATTATAACTGTATAAGCATTACTGGGAGACTGAAAAATTACAAAAGATGGGGGGAAATTTTTTACCAAACTATTACCTATCTCTGACTCCCCCTCAGGTTTGTCATTATGTTCTTCATTACCAACCTCAATAGGTATCCAAAGACCAATTTGTTCAGAAACCACAGCCCAATCAGACTCCAAAGCTCTTAGTAGCATTCCTACGAAATTGAAAAAAAATTAGATACAAAGATATGAAAAACATTCATTGCAAATGTGTGTGCAAAAGACAAACTTAACCTAAATGTGTCAGCAACCCATTCAAACGACAAACCAGAGCATAATATTTTTGTTCATACCTGCCTCTTCGTGTGGAATGATTGAGTTGGAAGACCCTTTGACAACAGCCAACTTGACTTCTTCCAATTTTTTTCTGCGCCAACTTTCAACTGCTTCTGTATAAGTTAATGTTAAAAATATATCAGCAATAAAATATCTTCCACATTGTACAAAAATTGTCATTTACACACAACACAACAAAACAAATTTTGAATAATTCAGTTCATCAAGCATCATCATTTCTCTAAATACAACATGAAAATACTGAATAATTTTGTTCTTTCATAAAGCAAATGCATAATGAAGTTTTTGGACATTCATTAGTGTTAAAGATGTCCCATATCAAATTAGGAATATGATCAAAGTACACATTATCAGGCTTGAACAATCCTTAGCCCTTGAGCTAATTTTTATGTTTGATATTGCATACTATCCAAATGAATAAATTCATTTTCTTATCAAATATTTTTCAAAATTTGCCTCGAGATTATATAAACAGGTCTTCAAAGAGTAATTGCCAACTTCATACATTATGTTATCATTACGTATTTCAAAAACTTTGAAAGCTATTGTCCCTTCAGATCAGAACATGGGTAGAGCATGCAACAAATTGCCATGGCAATGTCATTTGTAACCTATGTAGCATAGATACTGAATGAACACCGAACAAGACACAAACACTTCGACTACACATGTAGTCTCCAAAATGTAGGGCACGGAAACACAAATCTATATATTACATCATTATGAATTATATAAGTTAACAATCAAGATTTATGTATTCAAAATCATCTATGAACAAGGTTAATCAAATATAGCAAAAATTAATCTAATTTATCTATCTAAAATCCAAAAAGTGAAAAGAAACATATATAATCTAAATATTCCTGATTATATATAGGATTTGCTCCTTATTTTTATAATCATAATAGAAACCATGTTAAAATTGTCAGAGACCAAAACATAAAGCTATGAGTGTTTGTCCGATACGTGTCGGACATAGGACACACCATTTAAGAGGAGTGTCTGAGCTTCATAGTTTGTAACATAAGGTTAATAATTGCTTAATCATGAAACCCAATAAAATATCTAATAGTTTAGAACAACTAAATTCTCTCCCATCCTACAAAATCAATATTTGGATTAGGACCAAAAGTTAATAGAATCCAAATGGTCTCTTTCTAAGTTAAAGACTGAAAAAAGTAGAGGGGAAAAGGAAGGTTAATGATAAAATCAAAGCAATTTCCTAAGCGATGTTAAAAAAGAAAAATGATTGACAAGCATGTCTTCTAATTGTGACTTGAACCACGATTTAAAGAAAGAAATTTGTACCCGTCCATCTTATATTTGAAGCACCAAAAATCTAGTTTCCCCATTGAACAACAAAGTACATAGTATATGACTATCCAGCAAGAAACAAACATAAATAAAAGAAAACATCTATTAACGCATCATATCTAAGCAAATTCAAGTTTAATCGATAACTTTTTACAATGCAGCAGTTCTACATGCAAGAGGCGACAAAAAAGCTCAGTTTTAAGGACAGCAAAAGGACAAAACTAGTGTTAATGATCCTATTACTGAGATCCTGTTCCTCTTGCCTCATATAGCAACAACATTGATTCTAACAAGAAATTCTTATCAGCACACCCTCACCTCGCTCCTTAGCCATGGCCTGGAGTTGGGAGACATTTCTGCTGCTTCCCTTCAAGCTACCTAGTTTCTGCATAACCTCATCAATTATTTTCTGTTTCATATGCCGTGGCAACTCAACCACCACATCTTCTCTTGAAAACTCCCCTTCTAATTCCTTCACCTATTAGCACAAGTTTCACAACATCAACTTGAGGTTAACTTCACCAAAAAAATGTTTGCTTAAGGCAGGTGTAAAAAAACGGTTCATACTTCATACCAATTTTATTAACTCCGCCGGTTTGTAATCATTCCTGATTCGATTAGACTCTGCCATCTTTCGAATCTGATCTGGCCTATACACCTCAACTGAAAACACAAACCAAATTAAAAACAACAAGTGTTGAAAAAAGAATTTGCACATGTTCATGTCTCAAACAAAAGACCCTTTTAGGGGTGATTCAAAATTTTCCATAAAGGATAAACGTTTTGCCAACCCTTTTTTTTTGTGTGTTATTAGGGAAACAGAAAGAAAAACATCCTGAAAAGATTGACAGGACTTACTCTTTCGTGCAATGCTATCGGAGTAGATATAAAGAGAAGCATAGATAGAGCGAAGAGAGTAGAGAGCAACAACAATGTTGAAAAAGCAAACTAAAAGAGTTATTTTCTTGTAGGAACAATTCCAGTTCCCTCTGTTGTGAAGTTGAAGCCTCCACTCCCCTCTCGCCATTTCCCTCCCTTTTTCTTCTTTTCCCCCTCTATCCTCATCCCACCATTGCCCACTTTCTCTTTCCGAATCAAAACCAGAAAAAAGTTGCCCCTTTGGCAAGATTTTGCGACCCCAGAATAGAATTAGATCGTGGGTGCCCAGTTTTGTTGTGGGGGTTGAAGCTTGAGACAGAACCGGTCGGGTGCTAACGTACGCTTTGTCGTCTGGGAATGGTGGAAATTGGATGGATCAGTCAATCATTTCGGTGGTTCCCCTCATCGTTCATGGTTGACCTGCTGCTCCTGCTAAGGTGCACACCGATTCAAAGCACTGTGTTGTTCCCGTGCATGGCAGCTAACGTGCGCCTCTCTGTAAGCATTGATGTAGTTCTGTTTCTTTCATGCTTTTCCATTTATTTTGAGCAAATTAGTTTTAATTATTTTTAGCCATAAAAAAATTTGTATTTGTGTTTATATAACTCTTGTTATTGAATATAAACATCAATCAATAGATAAAAAAAATTGATATCAAGATTAAACTTACATATATATCCACTTATATTGAAAAGTAAATAATATATTGGCTTAACTGCTTGTTCTAGTTTAAATTTTAAAATTTTGAAGTGGTAATTTTTTATTTTTTAATAAATATTATAAGCTACTTCATTTGTTTGTTTGGTGATTAATTACACATGCAGCCTAACTAACATTATTTAAATAATGTAAAAAAAATATTAAGTGTATGTTTAATTATCCCATCCATTTCATGGCTAATTGTCTTATAAAAAATGTAATTTTCATTAACTCAAATGTTAAATTATAAAGATATACATTATTTCGGATTACTTTAGAAATAATTAGTTTGAATATGTTTTTATTCTGGATATGATTTCATTGATTTTAATTCTTAGAAAACAGTTATTAGTTTTAAATATTTAACCTTTTCTAATAGTTTTCTTTTTATCTTTATTACTGAGCTAACCAACAATAAGTTAAATTTGGATATTCAGATATTTTATATGCACAATTTAATTAAGTAATATATATTTAACATAAATAAATTAATTATATATACATATTTAATTTTACTTTCTAAAATAATTTATTTTTAACATTGTATTTTATTAAAATAAACTCTTTCTTAATGGGCGTGCTATGGGCATTAAAACTAAAGGATCTAGTTTACTTCTTATGTCTATTTTCATTTTATCTTAGCATTATGTTTGTGAGAAGTGACTCATTATAACTTTAGATTTAAAGAAAATTATATATATTATTGTGTTTTTAACTAACTTGCATGTAATTAATATTTTTTAAAGTGTTTTGTATTAATTTTGCTGACCATTTCTTCCTACACTCCCATGATTTCAACTTGTATCTTATGGGATGGTGAAATATGATCATCTTCCCCTCTCAATCAAATATGTAATATAAACATATATTTTTCTATTTCGTCCATTTCATCTTCTTCCCCTTCAAATACTAAGCACATATATTTTTACGAAGGTAATGTACTTCTCTCTCTGATGGTCATTCTTGAATTATTGGTTGAAAGCCTTGTCGAATTGTTGTTGTCATAAATCATTTTGGACACCCATTGTCTCGTGACATTATTTGAATTGGTCAGTTTTTATATTTTTATCATTTTCTGTGTTTATTTTGAATAAGATATTTTCGGAATTTTTTCATTGCATAATTTTTAATATTTGTTTATATTATAGGTAGTGTATTTTAAAACATATTTTTTAATTTAATAATGTGTTATAGATTATATAATTCATAATTTTTTAAAAAATATATATTTTAGATTGTATAATTTATAATACATTTAAAATTCAAGGTCCAGCCAATTATGGTTTTTATCCTAAAAATTCTAGCTAAAAATAAGATAAAAAAATAAAAAGGAATGAAACACAACAAACAAGCAACTAAAAGTGGGATGACAAAATCAGAAAGTCAGAATGTGAGGACTTGTAATGAAATAGATGCGGTTTTTACTTGTAATGATACTACTGTGGTTCCTATTTTCTTATGGACGTGGTTTGCCTTCTAAGAATACGGCATGGTAGTATATGAATACGGTATTCCCTTGTGAGAAAACGGCCTTGGTTCGAATGGAAGCGGTTCGGGCTTCTAAGTCGTATGTGAATACGGTCTTCACTTGATTGGAAACAGCCCTGGTTCCAATTTCGGTTCCAAGGATACGACATGGTCGGATATGAATACGGTTTTCCCTTGTAAGGAAACGACCTTGGTTGTAATCATTGTTATGGCTATAATTGAAGAAGTAAATAACTTAATTTTTGAAAATGGGTTTTTATGAACAAATCAAATTTTGTTCTCAAAATCTTGAACTAAGGTGTCTGCTTATTAAAGGAATAATCTTTTAGGTTTCCAAAGCTTATATCTATTATTACTATACACAATTGTATAAAATGAAGTTCTTTTTGTGATTCTGGGTGTAGTTCAAGAAGTGAAGAACTTCCTTTAAGAAATTGGTCCTCATTCACACATCAAACTTTGGTTACCAAAACTTAAACTAAGGTGTCTGTTTATTGAAGAAAGGGTAACCTTTTAGGTTTCGAAAGCTTATATTTCGAAAGCTTATACCCAGTACTACACACAGTTGTCTAAAATGAACTTATTTTTGGTCAATCAAAGCGTCAGTAATCCTTGTTATGTATATTTAAAGAAGCGATAAACTTCATTTAGAAAAATCGTCGTCATTAATACATCAAACTTCGGTCGCCAAAACTTGAAATAAGATGTCTACTTATTAAAGAAGGGTAACTTTTTAGGTTTTGAAAGCTTGTACCCAATATTACTACACACGATTGTGTAAAATGAAGTCATTTTTTTGAATTTGAGTGTAACTAATCCTTGTTATGGGTGTAGTTCAAGAAGCGAATATCTTCATTTAGAAAATTGGTCCCTATTCACACATTAAACTTCGATCGCAAAAACTTGAACTAAGGTATTCGCTTATTAAATAAGGGGTAACCTTTTAGGTTTTGAAAGCTCATACTCAATATTACTACACACAGTTGTGTAAAAGGAACTTATTTTAGTGAATCAAGCGTGAGTAATCTTATGGGTATAATTGAAGAAGTGAAGAACTTTATTTAGGAAAATGATCCCATTCACACATCATATTTCGGTCGACAAAACTTGAACTAAGGTGTCCACTTATTAAAGAAGAGGTAACCTTTTGATGAGGAAATATAGGGAAATGATCGTTTTGATATTCAGTTTAAGAAAGGATATTGACGTCACACTCAAGAAAGATAAGAATGTGAGTGATAAGTCATGGGGTTGATCGCCACAGGATATCCTAATAAGATCATATTTGGGTTCTTGTAAATCAGAACACCATAAATTTCTCAAAGAGAAAACTCAATTTTATTTCAAAATTCATCTCTCTTTCTCTGATCACAATCATAGTGTTTCTTTTCCAATACTCATCAAACATTCTCTCTTTATCTTTATATCTTTGTTTTTTCTATTTTTTCCTTCTTTTTTCTTCAAAGTTATCATTGGATTTCCTCTCCATTTGTGAAACAAAATCATTAATAAACAATGTGACATGCATGGTAGAACCCTAACAGAGAATATCTCACGCTTCTGAAAAGAAATACATCCAAAAGTCTTTCTATAAAAGATAAATAAATTATCAATATTACAAACTTAGATAAAATGCCTCTGTGCTTAATAGAGATCTAAAGAAGTAAAAGGTCTTGGTCTCAAAATCAGCCATAGACATTTTATGATTATTATTATTTATTTATTTTTAATTGTCTAAATAACTATTGGCCTTCAATTATTAGTACATTTTGAATTATGATGGTCTATAAGTCTTTCTCTTTAGCTGTTGCCACTTGTAATGACTCCTCTACCTTCTTAGCCCTTGCTCTACTACCATGAATTATGATGGCCTATAAGTCTTTTTCTTTAGTTGTTGTCACCTGTAATGACTCCTCTACCTTCTTAGCCCGTCGTCAAAACCTGAACTAAGATGTCTATTTATTAAAGAAGGGTAACCTTTTAGGATTTGAAAGCTCATAGCAGTATTGATACCCACGTTTGTATAAAATGAACTTATTTTTGTCATTCAAAGCGTGAGTAATCCTTCTTATAGGTATATTTGAAGAATTTAAGCATTGAATTAGTGAAAATGATCCTCATGAACACATGAGTTCGGTTGTCAAAACTTCAACTAAGGTGTTCACTTATTAAAAAAGGGATAACCTCTTAAGTTTTGTAAACTCACATGCAGTATCAATAAACATAATTATATAAAATCAACTTATTTTGGTCATTTAAAGCGTAAGTAATCCTATGAAATAGTTTAAGAATTCATAATCTTAATTAGTGAAAATGATTTTCATAAACACATGGAATTCGGTCGTCAAAACTTGAATTAAGGTGTCCACTTGTTAAAAAGAATATAACTTCTAAAATTTTGACCCTAGCAAGCAATATTAATATTAATATAATAAACATAGTTGTATGTTGTACGAAATAGATGCAACTTTTTCTTGTAATAAACTTAAAATGCTTCCTCGTGACAAATGTTTATTCGTGAATTGTGTAAAAAATTACATTGATATACATTAATTAAACTTTGTTAAATAAGTCCAATTTAGTTATTATTCTTATAAAAACAAGACATAAATAATTTAATAGTGTCGATGTAAAATACTAATTAAAATTACAGTTAATATGATTTTTAAATAGGCTATTCTTTAAAATTAAACGGAAAGTTTTGCGGAAACGCAAATCGGGTATATAGGAACCGTCAATGATTTAGGGAAACCCGACCCGGTGGATCCGATGAAATATGGCGGGAAAATCGTCTAGGGCACAAGAGCATAAAGAAGAAAGAAACTGCATCAAAATTTGCCTCAACACTGTTTCCTTTACTTTGTTGATTGAAGAATGGATACCAATGACAATTGGGAAGAGGACGAGGACGAAGAGTTCGAGTTCTCAAGAAACTATTTTCTGGCGAAGGAACTTGCTTCCTCGGCCAAGAAATCGAAGCACAAGCTCACTGACATCGACGTCGTCGATGAACAGGTATCACTCGTAATTGTAATTCTTAAAGTGATGTTCCATTCCCCTATATTATTCTCTCCAATCACTGCGATTTCGCAACTTACCAGGAATTGAGGGAAGCCTCATTGCGAATTCAACCCAAGCATGAAGACGAGATCACTCTCTTATTGGATTCCTACAAAACCATCTACCCTGAATGGCTTTTGGCGCTAAGGTTCGTTTGGATGTGGTTTTATTTTATTTTTCCCAAAATTGCATTTATTGCGCGAAGTTTGTTTTCTTATTTTGTTTTGTTACATGGATGATTCAGGTGTGGTTTTGGGCTTCTAATGTATGGATTTGGATCTAAGAAGACTCTGATTGAAGATTTTGCTTCGACGGCACTGACTGAGTATTCTGTAGTTGTCATTAATGGATATCTTCAATCCATTAACTTAAAACAGGTTTGGTTTTTTCTTCCCTAACTTTTTCCATTTATACGATATGTATGATCAGAACTCTTTCTACTGTGGCAAAAAAAGGAGAAAAGTGAAAGACCAAACTTTAGCCGTTGTTTGTTTACTATAAAGCGGTTTTATGTGTTGTAAAATTTTTCTGTCTCTAGAGCATATTTTCAAGTGGTTTATTTTTTTATATATATTTTTTTAATTTCTAAATGTCTGTCTCCTGATCACTTTAGTAGAACATGTGAAGAAAACTGAAGAAGAGGATGAGGAAATATCTTCCAGTTCTGTTGTTTGGTTTTTATAATGAATGATTTTCAAAACTTAATACATTCTGGATGGGAGATTGATTGTTAAGTAGTGTGAAATTGTTTTAGAAAACAGTTTTTATTTTTTATTTTTTTAAAAAAGTGCGTATAGAATCAAACATGCCCTTAGATTTTGTTCCTCAAGCATATTCGGAACTGTTCTTCAATTAGAATTTCAGTTTCACTTTGCACAATAAAAGTTTGCATTAAAAAATAAAATAGGTTACTGAGGTAAAACTCTAAATCAAAAAGGAGAACAACACCAAAAGCACACAAGGAACTGCATGCAAGTTTTGTCCAATAGTAAATGTTTGTGTGAAGATGATGAGTGTGATGTGCTCTAAGCATGTTCTTCTCATCGTACATCACTAATACAGTATATATTTTCTTGAAATATATTAGGCTGTGGTAGCTTTAGCTGAAGTTCTGTGGGACCAAATGAAAACCAAACGAAGGGTTTCATATCGGGAATTACCAAAGAGCCAGCAGCCACTGAATTCTCAATCAATGGAAGAACTTCTTACATTCTTGGATCAAGCAGAAATAGATGATGTTGATTTTTTTGTTTGTGTCGTTATTCACAATATTGATGGACCTGGATTGAGGGACTCTGAAACCCAACAGTATCTTGTTCAACTAGCTGCCTGTGCCCGTATTCGCATTGTTGCCTCTATTGACCACATCAATGCTCCACTGTGTAAGTACAGTCAGCACTGTTACTGTCTTTGCAGAATGTTTTATCTCTTGTAAATTGTAATTTGTAAGTGTTATCTTTGGATATGCCGTAAACATATGTATATTTACATTGCTATTTCAAGGTTTATTTTGTTCTGCTATATAATCTATTTGTGATTCATTTTGAGTGCTTGAACAGCACTTGCAGATGCAATATTAATTTGCAATTAAAGGCATAATGCCTTTGTAAATGAAACGCTATAACCTTTTTTTACCTATGCTGCACATTCTTAGAGGTCCTCTGAGGTTCTGATCATATGTCTGTTTAGCTGACAATAGGACTAAGTAATATCACCCTTTCATAAAGTTGAAGAATGCAAACACTTCTTGGTCATGGAACATAAAATTGAAACTATTAATAACGTGCACTTCTTTGAAGTTGTTTGTAGGAAAAAGAAAATAATCAGGTAAATCAAAGTAGGAGTCCACCGTCTGAGGAAAAGATGGTGAAATAAATTGTGGGTTTGATCATGTGAGAAGAAGACCTGCAGAAATGCTAGTAAGAAGAGTTTTTTTTTTTTATTGGCACTAGTAAGAAGAGTTGATCAAGTGGAGAGTAGTCCAAAATTTAGAAGTAGAGGTAGTGGAAGACCAAGCAAAACTCGGTAGAAACTTTGAAAAGGACTTTTTAGATTTAAATGGCCTCTTTGAAGACCTGATTCTGATTTTGACATAATGCAAGGCTGTCGGAAGTTATTTTTTGTTGCTTTAGCAATAGAAATGACGGATATGTGACTGCAAGGTTTTCTTTTAGTCTATATGTCTATTGCTTAACAATTTCATCTGCTGTTGGCAGTTTGGGACAAAAATATGGCCCACACACAGTTCAATTGGTGCTGGTATCACGTTCCTACTTTTGCCCCTTACAAGGTTGAAGGCATGTTTTATCCTCTGATCCTTGCTCATGGCAGTGCCAGCCAATCAGTCAAAACAGCCACAATAGTTTTGCTAAGTTTGACACGTAATGCTCAGAGTGTATTTAAAGTTCTTGCTGAACATCAACTCTCTCACCCAGACGAAGGCAAGTTTCTATCATTTCCTTGGATTTGTTGTTCTTTTCAAATCTAAGTTGTGTTAAATATTTTAATTTATTTTACAGGAATGCCAATAAGTGATCTCTACTCAGTCTGTCGAGAACGTTTCCTTGTTAGCAGTCAAGTTACGCTGAACTCTCATCTAACTGAATTTAAAGACCATGAGCTGGTCAAGATTAAAAAGCATTCTGATGGTCAAGATTGCTTGCACATCCCACTGACAGCAGAGGCACTTCAGAAAGTTGTGCTCGAGATCAATTAGAAAATTCAAATGAAATTGAATGGGTACTTAAATGGAAAATTTCCACTATTGGATGATAAACAGGCTCTGTTTATGAATCAATGATAACCATGGAAATTTAGGTCAAATATGTCTGTGTTCTCAAATTGAGGGTTGTAGGATTGTTGACTATCACAAGTTTTAGGTGGGGAACAAAGTTGATACTCATGGGATTTGTTCTTAACTATAAAAGTGGGAAATGTATAAAGACAATTGGTTAGATAAGTTTTTTGGCATCTCCAAATTTGGTGGTCTGCAATTGTTATTTTTGAATTAAATATATTGACATGTTAATTTTGATAATATATCTCTACAAGTAGTACAGATTTTGGAGATACTGATTTTAATCCATATTAATTTTGTAGATATGATTGAAAAACAATAACAGACAATTATAGTGAAGCTATAGCCACGTTCTCTGATGTGGTAACAAGACGGAATTTCAAACATAACAAGGAAAGAGAAGGAAAAACAACAAACGCGTCCAATTTGTGAAGCTTGTTGGATGGGGCAACATGTCAAGAGAATAGAGACCATGTGGGAGGATGTATTCATTAATGAATTATTAATTGATGGTTTTGACACTGTGGAACCAATACCCTGCATGGCAACATAATCACTGCCAAACTATAGTTTGCATATTAATAAGCAGAAAAAACATGATTCAACCCCTTGGTTGGCTTATGATGTCTGAAAGTAGCAGAAGCAATGAATGAGGTGTAGTGAGCTGTACCCAATACGCGTAGTTGAAGTTCGATAGACATATTTGATGGCAACAGTTGCTTGAGAAGGTGGAAGTTTACAGCTTCCAAAAAGCACGTTCAAGTCCAAGCCTTTCTGGCTTGACTAGTTGGTGGAGCATCTCATACGCCAAAAGGAATAAAAAAGAAGAATATCACAACTTTGGGTTTGGGTTTGGGTCTACTCTCTTCATCTCATCCTCACTGTAATGCGTTACAGAAGGATGGAATAACAAAAACAAATGTTAGGACACTATTTTATTGCATGGTAAGCAAAAAAGATGTCTAATTTCTATTATTAATAATTGTTTAAAATTTAGTCTAATAAAAAATAAATATCATATATCTTACTAAAACTACTTCTCATACAGCTAAAAACATTTTTAAGAAAAGCATAGCCGTGATTGTGTGAGATGAGCCATGAAAAGTTAGCTGGTATAAAATTCACCGGCGGCACCATAAACCACGGCTCCCCAAAATTAGCACTCGCAAAAGCATAAAAAAACAGTAGTAAAAATTTAATTGGAATAAAGAATAATATTTACAAACCCTTTTTGTGGAAAAATTTCAAAGTATTTTATGTTAAAATATGTTGTTAAGATATAAAATTAGAAAAAAGTAAAAAATTATGAAGCAATTTGATTATTTAAAACTAAATAATTTAAACTTTATTCAAAAGTTCTCCCTTACTTGTATTTGATAAGAGATTTAAATCATTCCAAGAAACTAAACTTAATAACATTTAAATAACTTAGAATTGGACTCTTTTTCTTTTTCAAATGTTTTATTCAGATAAAATAATTAAAATATCTTATATTTTATTT